>RKMI01000075.1_pt1 | contig 154230 bp, 137 predicted proteins | sample 2174191 | NCBI WGS metagenome assembly RKMI01 (sample SAMN10236717, study PRJNA505201) | synthetic metagenome | isolation source: mock community containing 12 organisms: Thioclava sp. ES.032, Psychrobacter... | place: USA: Walnut Creek | collected 2015-10-01
ATTGGGTAAGTACTCCCTTGCGGGCATCAATCATCACCACGGCGAGATCACACGTAGAAGCGCCGGTGGCCATGTTGCGGGTGTACTGCTCGTGCCCTGGGCAATCGGCAATGATGAACTTGCGCTTGTCGGTCGAAAAGTAGCGATAAGCCACGTCGATGGTAATTCCTTGTTCGCGCTCTGACGCAAGGCCATCGACCAGCAACGCCAAGTCCAGTGCTTCACCGGCGTTACCTTGGCGTTCATTGTCTTTATGAAGTGACGCAAGGTGATCTTCAAAAATCAGCTTGGAATCGAACAACAAGCGACCAATTAACGTCGATTTGCCATCATCCACACTGCCGCAGGTTAAAAAACGCAGCAGGTCTTTGTTCTCGTGCTGGTCCAGGTACGCGAGGATATCGGATTCAATTAATTCAGATGCGTGTGACATAACAATTCCTTAAAAGTATCCTTCGCGTTTCTTCTGTTCCATGGAGGCTGAAGAGTCGTGGTCAATAACCCGCCCCTGGCGCTCCGATGTTTTGGTCAGAAGCATCTCCTGAATAATTTCCGGCAGGGTGGTTGCATCAGATTCTACGGCGCCGGTCAGTGGGTAGCAGCCCAGGGTCCGGAAGCGGACCCTCTTCATTTGTGGGGTTTCACCAGGCTCCATCGGCATTCTTTCATCATCGACCATAATCAGCGTGCCATCCCGCTCGACCACTGGGCGCTCAGCGGCCAGATACAGGGGCACAATATCGATACCTTCCAGATAGATATATTGCCAGATATCCAGCTCAGTCCAGTTAGACAAGGGAAATACCCGAATGCTCTCGCCTTTGTTGACCTTGCCGTTATACAGGTTCCAAAGTTCGGGGCGCTGGTTTTTCGGATCCCACCGATGGAACTTGTCCCGGAACGAGTAGACGCGTTCCTTGGCACGTGATTTTTCTTCATCACGGCGAGCACCGCCGAAAGCGGCATCAAAGCCGTATTTTTCCAACGCCTGTTTGAGCGCTTGAGTTTTCATCACATCGGTGTGCTTGGCGCTGCCATGGGTAAATGGCCCGACACCCTGCGCTACGCCTTCCTGGTTGGTGTGCACAATCAGCTTCAAGCCCACCTTTTCCGCCATCTTATCCCGAAAGGTAATCATCTCCCGGAACTTCCAGGTGGTATCCACATGCATCAGCGGGAACGGAGGTTTGCCCGGCGCAAAGGCTTTCATCGCCAAGTGCAGCATAACGGCGGAATCCTTGCCCACCGAATACAGCATCACCGGGTTATCAAACTCGGCGGCCACTTCGCGGATGATGTGGATGGATTCCGCCTCAAGCTGTTTGAGGTGGGTTTTCTTGGGAGGGGTTAAAGTCATGGTAATCCGTTAGCTCCAGAATTCAGCAATTGCATTCAGAAATTCGTTCAGCCGGCTTGTTGGCAGGGCATTGATGCCCGCAGCAGCTTTACGGCCACCCCCGCTAGGAAATTGGCGAGCCAGCTTATCGGCGCCGGTACGGTTGTTCAAAGGCGCGCGAATGCTCACCAGATAACTACCATCGGCGTTCTCGGTCACAATGCCGCAGGCCTTATCTGGGTTGCGATTGGCCAGCTCATTGCCCAACACGCCGCTCACTCGCCTGGCCCAAAGCTCATCGGGGAGCTTTACAACAATGGAGGAGGCGTTTTCTGCCATCACCGGAGCCGCCAAACCGCCGGCCATATCGGCCTTATAGCCATCCTGCAGTTTCTGCCAGGCCGGCTGCTCGGAAGCTATCAGTTCAAGAGGATCCGCAAACTTCACAAACTCACGGTAGAGATCCGCCGGGTGAAAGTGCAAATCCGCTACTGTGGCGCCGTAACCGTTATAATTGATGCACACACCAAGGGTTTTCAGATCTGTAGCCTGCTTCGCTGTTAACCCGGCTTCCAGCGCAAGCCCTTCAGCTACGGCATTCAGATTATCGCCAAACGCGGCCACAATTGCCCAATTGTGAAAGCGTCCTCTCAAATGCTGGTCGACCAATAGACTGGTGCAGGTAGTAGGCTGGGTATCAATCAAGGCTGTGAAGTTGTGGTGATCCGGCAAGTTCTCACCGGGGAAATGGTGATCCACATAGAACACCTGGCAACCGGTGGCCAGCAAGTTATCGACGGCCTCTCGGTTCTTGTCCAGACTGACATCAAGAATATTGACTTGTGTCGCTTCGACAGCCGGCACCCTTTGAGCCAGAGCTACATCCCGCTTTGCACCCGTAATCAGAACTGTTTCGGCGGGATCGGCTAAGCGCAATTGGATTAAGGCGCAGATACCATCGGCATCACCATTAAACACATCAAATTTTTCCATAATGTATTAATTTTAATAGTTTTAATTAGAAATGGAGAGCTTTAGGGATTAATTTTCACGATTTCATATAGCTCATGTATCAACTCGAAAAATAACGCTCAATCTTCCTGAATGCAATATCATTCCCACACACCGGATAACCGAAAAACCCAACAACCTGATCCCAGACCCGAACACGAATTTTATGAATAAAAGTCGAGACTTTTGGAAAGTTGTGATTAGTGAGCCCATCATTGTGCTGAACAAAGTGAAGCTCAGATAGCAGCCGCGGAATAACCCGGACAGGCGTACCGTTCCGGCTGAGTAATTTCGAATACCACAGGTCATCAGCTGTTGGTGCAATGGTCAGGAAGCTTTCGTCGAAAATATCATCTTCTCTAAACATTGACCGGGCTAGGACAACTCCCCCACCGAAGGTTACAACATAATCTTCTCGAATTACTGAGGCTTCCTCGTATAACGTCCAGTAGATATAGGATGTCAACTTCCCGATGAAATTTGTTCTTATACGACGGACTCTGGAGGCCGAGGGAACTCCCTCGGCTGGATCGTAGGCCTCAATCAGTCCTTGCAACCAGTCTCTTCCGTAGAAAATATCGTCATCTGCGGTAACAATCAGGTCATCGGGCCCGGCCTCTCGGAGAGCAGGGATTAGCTTTCGATAAGGACCGGTGTTATCTACCCAACGGATACACACCACGTTCGTGCTCGACTCTGGCAAAGATTTGAACAGTACGTCAATCGACTCCTGATCAGAGATTCCTTGGTCCCGTAAGTAGGCATCACGCGATACCCACAAGTTGATTCGGTCCGGGAGCAGTGACTGGAGCAGTATCGAGGTCAATGCAATCCGACACAGGTTTAGTCGCTGTCTGGTAGTTGTTAAATTAACGGATATCATAGAAAGCTTTTATTGAGTTTTTCGTGGGAGAGTGAGCCCGCATTCTAAGTTCATACTCCGGTTGAGTAGGCCAGCGCTATTTTTCGAAGCGAACAATTCGATAGCGATAAGCCAAATTTTTTATTAACAAAATCACTCTGCGCATTTTCACGAAGATAACGAAAGTAATTTTGTTAGTACCGGCTAGCTCTCTAGAGTAAGGAAGTGTTTCGCCAATATTCTTCGAAATCTCTTGAACCATCTGAAACATTTCAAATGAATTCCTAGTGATCGCCATATTCTGATAATCAAGAAAAACATTCGAACGCCTATGCTGAATAGCAAATCTTGGTATCTCGGGATACTCTTTTAGCTTATATGTATACGACAGCACTGCTTGCATACGAGCTACAAGCTTCTCATCAGTGGTTCGACTTGTTCGTTCAGTAAATGAGCCTGGAGTATTTCGCCGATAAACACTATATAAATCCGGCAAATAAACTAAGCCATTACGACCCATTATAGCCTCAATAAAATAGTCCCCAAATGGAAGATCTCGCGCCTCAAAAAACCACCTAGGCATCGATTGAAATTCTTTTGTTCTGAAAAAATAAGAGGCAGTGGGCGAATACTGATTTGCTGACGCGACCGCTTCTGCAACATCTAGCACCGCTTCAGCATTCCCTTTATCGAACATAGATATAGTTCGATTGCTAGTGACATTTATCTGATACGCTGGGTGAATGCTGAGCCCAGAGGCAGGGTTACGTTCCATCGCAGCCACCTGCCTGGTAAGTTTTTGCGCACTGACCCAATAATCGTCTCCTTCACACAACGCACAATATTTTCCTCTGCAAACGTCCTTTAGGAATCTTAACGGCCTGTAGCCTTGGGAATACCTGTTCTCTTTCTGAAGAACTGCCTTGACGATCCGCGGGTATTCAGCCTGATAACGCTCTATGATCTCACGTGTGCCATCTGTAGATGCATCATCATGAACCCATATTTCAAATGGGAAGTCGGTGTCCTGAGCCAGGAAGCTGTTTAGCGCATCCTCTATATAGGGCTCGTGGTCGTATGCAATACACAGGATAGTTACTAGCGGATTATTAGGATCACTTTTCCATTGACTAAGTATCTCATCTTCCAGCCTAGGCTTCGGCGGTTTCGGAATACTTTCTGATGACTTATGAAAAGAAATCTGAGTTTTTTTATTCGACATGAATTAACAACCAACCCAAAAGTACTTATTCATAAACTTTCCCTTTAGATTTTTTGCTTTTCATGGCTTTCGCCTTAGTGAATAGCATAGAAGCACCCTCGGCCCTAACTACAAAGCTCATGGCCAGATAACTCCCTGCCCCTACCAATGCGCCGCCAGTAAACCAAAGAAATAAGTTCCCCTCACTCTGCTGCACCATAAACCAGGAACCAAACCCAGCAATAAGCGCAGCAAATAGTGGTTTCACAACATCTTTAATCTGATCCCGGAGCGAATACCCAACCAGTCGTGCAGAAAAATATGTATTGGGAATCAACGCCAAAAACGCCCCAATCACCTGACTGACAACAATCCCAAAAACACCATAAGGTATCGCCAAAAAGAGCAACGTTAGGTTGACAGCCTTTTTCATTAAACCAACTTTTAATATCAGATCTGGACGGCCTTTCACAGTAAGCAAGTTCATATTTAACGCATGCAATGGGTACAAAGCACCAACGACACACAGCAACTGCAGGTAGGGCACTGCCGCCGCCCACCTTTCATCAAACAATAGCGCAAACAACGCTGGTGAAAGTCCCGCCAACAACGCCATAATCGGAGCAATCACAAACATCATCAACTGCATTATCTGCCGATATTTGTGCCTGAGAGCCTCGTTGTCGTCCTGAAGTGTGGACAATGCAGGGAACGTTGCCTGCTGTACCGCACCCGTTAGCTGCTGGGAAACCAAGTTGCTGAATTTTTTGGCGAGGAAGTACAACCCTGTAACTTCAGCACTGAAAAATCGACCGATCACTAAGATATAGGAGTTTCGGTAAAGAACCGAAAGCATTCCCTCTGCCAACAAATTTCTGCCAAAGCGGAACAGTCTAGAAAACGACTCTCCACTAAACTGAATGGCCGGACGCCATTGGCTGACGAACCACAGCACAAGCGCGGATATAAGCGAGGCACTCAGCATCTGTACAACCAGGCTCCACACACCCCAGTCACGCCAAGCTGCCGTAACGGCCAAAATGCCAGACACTGCAACGCTCAAAGTGTTGGCCTTCATCTGTGACTTGAAGTCCATCTCACGGCTAAGAACGGCCATTTGCACTACTTTGGCAGCATTAATAAACACCACCAAACCCATCACTTGTATCAGGGTGGTCAGTTCTGGCTGGCTATAGAATCCAGCAACGTAGGGTGAACCGAAAAACAGCACCGCATAGGCTAGCCCGCTGAGCAGCAGGTTGGTGTAGAACACGGTGTTGAGGTCTGCATCGGAAACCGTTTTGCTTTGAATCAACGCTGCGCCAAGCCCTGAGTTGATAAAAGCACTCGCCAGCTCAAACACCACTGTTGCCATTGCTATAAGGCCAAAGGCTTCCGGTGCCAGCAAGCGGGCAAGGAACAGCATAAACAGCGTACTGGCACCCCGAGTCATGAACAGGCCTGCCAGATTCCACAACACCCCAACACCGATCTTCCGGTTCATCGCCTTCATTCAACAAGGCCCGACATCAGGTTTTGTTCTCCCAGGGAAACTCATCATAAGCCGAATCAACCCCGAGGAACTCGACGAACTTTTGATAGGCCCCCTGCTCAGCCACGTTAATCACTAGCAAATCATTCGGTCGACTTTTAAAATAACTGACAACTGCTTGATTGTGTTGGAGATAAATGCTCTTCAATGCTTTTTCACTATAGGGGTCATTCTCCGGCGTATTAAAAAGTGCTCTATTGACGTCCCAGGGACGCCCTTTGTATGAATTGACAGCCTCTTTGAGTTGCTCCTTGGTTGGCGGAATTCCATCACCCGACGCCCACAGCTTAGAATGAAACCGGGTTATTGATTGATACCACTGATCTTCATTGTCGCGGATAGTTAATATAAACTTACTATTAGGAAACGCTTGATCGAGAGCGATAAAGGTGTACGGGAATGAAAATGGCGAATCCTGAAAAGCTTGGGCGGACCTACAAAACTTCACGATTTTTTTAAAATCTCTCCTCAACCATGCATCAAATAACGACTTGGCTTCATCCTCTCTGCCGACTACATATCCAAGGTTTCTCAACGCCTTCGACATTGTCGTAGTGCCGGTTTTATTGAAGCCAATGACGAACACCTTCTGTCGCCGGACCACCCTAATAGCATTAAACATTCGCCTAGCTTTCCGATAACCCCGAGCACATACCATTCGCATTTTCTGGCATAACAGAGAGAATTTATGACTCATAGAAACCATCTTTTACTTTCAAAACCTCCTGAAGGCACATCATACGCTGTCCCACCGGGAACGCATGCGTGGCGTTAGATCCGAACCTATAGTTCAAAATAACCTTAAGGCCCGAAATTCTATATAAAACTCTAACAGGGAAAAAAATAATCTTACTTGAAGAAAAAAGCTCCCTAAAAAATCGCTCTAAAAACTTAAAGTCTTTTACTTTCGCCACTTCCTTCCCTGACTTAATCTTGACATTCATTCGTTTGGAATCGAAATATCCTTGGAATTCCATTGTCGACAAACCAAGCAACCTTGCCCATTCCTCATAAAAACACTGCGCGCGCTGAGAAATCTGCTCATATTTTAATATTGTCAATTCGAAATTTGATGGCACCTTCTGGAGCCAGCGATCGTAAAAGAAAGATTCGAACAGGGTATCATTCGGTGTTTTGATTAGCTTATCGACGTATTTTTCAATTGAATTAATATCCTTAACTTTCGCACAGAAATCTGGATACAATTGAACATACAAAGAATATAGGTAATCTACTGGGTCCCTGAGTGTGACAACGACTTTTACGTTGTAGCCCTCAAAAATTGCATTAAGTCTTTCAAACTTTTTCGAAAGTGAAAGATTTTCTTTTCCCGGGTATGCGATCATTAACCCTTCGTCGCTAAAAATATTTAACAGGGTTCTATGCAATGAACTATTCAACTTCTGCCTTGCTTCCTGGATGCTCAAGCTTCCTTCAACAGCATCTCTGATAAACTTTCCAGAGTAGTTAAATACTTCGATCCCACCTGTTTTATAATCGTAATCGAGACATTTTCCTAGAAAGTTTACCCTTGCTTGCTCATGGAGCGGCTGAAAAACATTGTGTTGTAGAGAGCTAGTCGCAGTTTTCGGTAGTCCGAGATGTAGCAATATTCTAGGTGAACTCATCTCCTGAATGCCTCAACTCCCAGGGTGTTTCGAATATCTTCCATCATTTCCTTTATATCCCATTCGGGCATGAACCCAAACACTTCTATAGTTTTCGACATGTCGAATGTAAAGTTGGGCTGAGATGGCTTTTCTGGCCTTTCAATCACCTTCACCGGTTTCCCCTGTGAAAAGACATCAACCATCACGTTTACTAGTTTTTCCAAGGACACAGGTTGGCTTGTACCGGCGTTAAATACACCTTGGGCACTCTTATGATTAACTGCTGAATTAATTAAGCGCGCAAAATCTTTTATATACGGCATATCTTTGGAGTGCTGTGGGTTTCCCCAGATTTCAACTTTTGAACTCGATACAATCGACTCCAGCATCTGAACGTAGCCCTTTACTTTTAGAGCACCATCCACGTAATAATTGAAGTTTTCATCGGCACAGTAAACTGTCGGAATTCTAAAAATTATGGTCTGCAGGCCATGCTCCTGATGGTAGTGTTCAATGAGATCACACGCTGCGACTTTTGAAATCGAGTAGACTGCATGATCTCCTGTCAGGGTCAAGCCTCTTGAATCGTCACTCTTTATCGGTACACCATTAAAGAACTTATGGGAGACATCGGAGAACGTCATAATATAGATGATTTTTTTGATGTTTGACTTTCTACAAAACTCCAGTACATTCAATGTGCCGGTAATATTGGTATCGATATACCGCTGTGGGTCATAGCCGGCCATCGTAGCGGGCATAGCACCAGCGATCAGCACAACCGTATCAAAATCAGCACCTAGTCTTTCAAGGCTTTCTGGAGCTGTAATATCTGCTTTCTTTACATTAACACCTTGCTCGGTGAACTGGTTTTTAACATAGGTGGCAGTTACGTCATGCTTATCTTTCAAATGCCGTGTGACACCGCGCCCTAAGCTTCCAGAAGCACCAAGAACCAGTATTTTTTTCATACGCAACCTACTTTAAAGCTTGTGATCGATAAATCTTTAAATTCACGCTGTGATGACACGAATATCCCGCTCCATATTGTCAATCATATCCAGCATCTCGTCCTGGCTTGGATACTTCAGGATCATGGTTCCCAGCGTATCGTGAGAACCGCTGAACGAGTTCACCTTCTCCCCAGGTTGTACCTGAACATCGTGCTCAGCAATATATTTTTGGGCGCGCTCAGATAGCCATAGGTTCTTGAACGCACCATCTTCAATAGAGTGAATCATGTAGCTAGACCAGGAGCCGTCAACAGGCTTCATGTTAAGACCTTCGCATGGCAAACCAAGAGCAGCATCAACCGTGTACTTGATAAGGTCTACACCAGTCGCGTAACGGATGACTTCGGGGATCAAACAGCCACCGTTTCTCGGACCAAGCTCCAAGAAATAGAACTTTCCGTCCTCCGAAAATACAAAATCAAAGTTCAATGCACCGATTTTCATACCGAGCAAACTCAAAAGCCGTTGGGATTCTTTATGAGCCTCGCTCAGGAGTTTGTCACTGTGAGATGTTGGGAATGTTTGCCCTATCGGAACGAGCCCATTACAGAGTCTATCGAAGTGTTCATCGGCCCAGCAGCGGAAAACTAGTTCACCGTCCAGAATAAATCCATCGCCAGCTACCTGGTAGCCTTGCCGAACGATTTCCTCTTCGACCACAACCTTTCTCTCGCGGGAGAATTTCAGGGCGTGCTCAAAGGCGTCATGGAAGCTCTCTGCGCTTTGCAGATGTGTTACCCCCTTACTGCCGGAAGAATCCACAGGCTTTACGAACGCTGGAACACCAATTTCATCCAGCCAAACCTTGGCTTCTGCCTCTTCATAAAACGCCCTGGAGCGCGGCACGTTGAAGTTGTGCTTGGCGAGAAAATCCCTGAACAGGTCTTTCCTGGCGAGAATTTCTACCGACTCGTAAGGGTTGCCAGGCAGCCCCATTTTTCCAGCAACATAAGCTGCGGTTGGTGCGGCAGGGTCGGATGCATAGGCGACAATACCATCAATATTTTCTGCCTTCGCTACTTCAAGTACCGCTTCTTTGTCTGTTGTGGAAACATTGTAGTATTTGTGGCCAAGCTTATGACCCGGGTTGTCGGGCAGGTAATCCAAGGTGATAACGTGATGCCCCTGCTCCAATGCGTACTTAATGGGTGGTATCTGCGTCGGGGCGCCACCCAGAAATAGAACCTTTTTCATCAGTTAATCACCTCTGTCACGATGCCTTTTATTTTCCCCTGCGTTTCACCCGGAAGCCCTGAGTATATGGGCAAGCACAATATCCGGCTGGCTATATCTTTTGAAACTGGTTGGTCTCCTTGGGCGCCAAGGCACTCCACAGATTCCAATGACGGATAAAAATATCTTCTTGCCAGCACGCCATGCTCTTTAAGAGCGGCAGCCACTCGAACTACCTGTTCTTCGCTGTCAAAGACCACCGGGAAATAAGCGTAATTGTAGCCAAGTGCCTGGTGCTTGGCTTGGAGCTGTAAGGTTTTGCCCAGTGCATCCTCATATCTCTGCCAAACCTCTGACCGTGCTTTCAGGTTTTCTTCCATCTCATCCAGCACACACAGCCCCATCGCCGCCTGCAATTCATTCATCTTGGCGTTGATGCCGATCTCTTCGATTGTTTCCGGGCCGGTAATGCCGAAGTTGATCATTTTCTTGGCGCGCTCTAGGTCTTCCCTGCGCTTGAACACAATCGCCCCACCCTCTCCGGTATGGAACAGTTTGGTGGCATGGAAGCTGAGGGTTGCGGCATCGCCGTGCTTGAGCAGGCTTTCGCCTTTGTATTTCACACCAAAGGCGTGGGCGGCGTCATAAATAACCTTCAGGTTATGCTTTTGCGCAATGGCATCGATGGCTTCCACATCACAGGCGTTGCCAAATACGTGCACGGGAACAATAGCGCGGGTATTGGGGGTGATGGCCGCTTCGATATTTTTCGGATCCAGGCACCAGGTATCCGGGTCAATATCGGTGAACACCGGTTGTACACCGTCCCACTTGAGAGAGCTTGCAGTGGCGATAAAGGTAAACGGCGTAGTGATGGCTTCCGGCCTTTCGTCGCGGTTAGCGTCGCTCACACCGAGTGCACGGTAAGCAATCTGCAATGCCAAGGTGCCGTTGGAGACCAGCAGCAGGTTTTCCACACCCAGATATTCTTCCAGGCGGCCGGTGAGCTCCTGCACCAGCTGGCCGTTGTTGGTTAGCCAATGGCGTTCGTAGATGCCGTCTATGTAGCTTTTCAGCTTTTCCCGATTGGGGAGATAGGGCTTAGTGACCGGAATCATTTAGCGTGTTCCAAAATAACGAGTGAATGACATAAACTCTGCATTTCTCAAGCTTTTATGCTCCTTAGGGCTCTGGTAACCGAGGCTTTCAACCAGGCGGCGATACACTCCCGAGTGAGACACGATCAGTAGATGCTCATAGGCATCCACTGCTTCAGCCAGTGGCCTAAGCCTCTTGGCAAGGTGCTCCAGAGATTCAACGCAATCCGAGGCGTTCATTTCTATTCGGGCAGTGTCCGTTTTTAGTTTGCCTTCGTAGTGGCCGAAATCACGTTCGGTTAACCAATTCGCGATTTGTATAACGGGCGATTCAGGATGCTGGTCAGCAATCAGCTCTGCGGTTTGCCGCGCCCTCAGCAAAGGGCTGGTCATGATAATTTGCAATGGAATCCGGGCTATTGTCTCGGCTGCTGCTTCTACCTGCCTGATACCTGTTTGGTTCAATGGAAGGTCTTGACGACCCATCCACAGGTTGTTTCGGTTGTAATCTGTCTCACCATGCCGAATAAAGTAGAGCAAAGGAATGCGGCTTTTGGTTAAAAAATCAGTGCGTGATGGATCTGGTGGTCAGCAGGGTACTTTTCTTTTAGCCACTCTGCCAGGACTTCTGAGAGCTCAACGCCCTTCTCTCGAAGGTCACAATACGGCTCGCAAGTATCGCGATCTTCTTTCTGAAGCTGTTCCAGTGTTTGCCGAACATCTGGCTTAGAGACTCTCTCCAGGAAATATTCGTACAACCTCAACACCTGCGCTGTTTGCGGTAGATCTGGGGAGGCCTTGTAGAGCCTCTCAAGCCCCTGATGGTCGAACCAGTCACTGATTTTTTCGAGCGTTTGTTGCTGTGGTAGTTCGGCAGTTTCGGCTATAGCTACAATTCCGCCAAAATAGAGTATTTTGCGGGAGAACCGGAGCTTTACTTGCCGTAGTCCCCACTCTTGTTTTTGGTCACTTACTTTGTGCTCGAAGTCTGTGGCGATTGTGCGGTAATACCGAATGATGTCATTCAACAGGAACCGGGCAATTTTACCGTCTGCGCCACTGGGCTTTATGTATCGGCTTAAGAGCTCCAGGCGATATTGACGGAAACGGTCTTCACCGTACAGCCAGGTTCCTTCAAGCAGGAACAGCAATCGCCGGGTGATCTGAGCGTTGCTGTCGTCTTTCCCGCCAATGTTGCTCAACATGTCTGTAAACCGAATACACACGTCTGCACCAAAGGTACCTGTGCTTCCCGTCTCTTTTAGCACGTGACTGTTCAGTATTTTCTCGATTTCTTTCAGTTCGTTGGCGATTACGTCTGCTGCGGCTCTATCTGAATCGAACATGATGTATGCGTCGATATCTGAGGATTCAGAAGCCTCTCCCCTGCCATACGACCCTACGGCTACTACGGTGATCTTTTCTTTATGGGGGCTGGCTTGGAGCGCGGAGTCTAAAGAACTTCGGATTTGTTTCAGCTTTTCTGCTGTGAACTGGCTCGCTTGATCTAACGCGGGAAAATCAACTAATACTTTTTTGTACACAGGAGGCATCCATGCTTATTATTTCATCACTGAGAATCGGAGCTGTAAATTATCTTTTGCGAATTCAGGCAGTGATGCGGTTTGCACATTTTTCGAGCACTGGTATCGGCAGATACTCCATTTCCTTTCATCAAGATAATAACGACGGCGTGTATAAGTGACTTGCTCACCAGACATCCACCTAATAGACAGATCGCGCTGCTTGATGCTTTTTAACCCCTGAAACAGGCCTGCATAACGCTTCTTCCAATGTGCTTCCGATGTGAAGATGTCTTGCTCTGACAGGTCGTTGTTTTCATGCTCAAAATACAGCTGGGATAGCTTGTCGGCAGTCAATCCAGCTTTGCTGGTGATCAAGCTGGCATACACCTGATGTTTCATTTTCCAAAACTGATCGAGCGTGGCCCAAGGATTACTAACTTCCGGTAAAAATGACGCAGCAGCGACTTCAATTCTTTGACGGCTAAGATTTGCTGCGCTCTCTTGGCTAAAGAGGCGGTAGCTGCGCGTTATTCCTTCAATTGTGTCAATATTTATGGGGCTGCTGAACAGGTCCCCACCGTCGATATCCAGCGCATTTTGATCAATCAGACTGATCAGAAATGTAAGGTCTGTGTTCTGGGCCAACCATTTGTTAAGGGCTCGACCAAGTTCATGCTGGCCCTTCAGTATTTTTTCGCCGGCGTGATGATGACCATAGCCAATATGTTTTTTTATGAATGGCTCTGCGCTATGGGATAATGGTGGGTGCCCTATATCATGCAGAAGGCCGGCTACGATCAGGTGTCTTTTCAGTTCTGGGTTGTACCGCCTGTGAGTGGCAACGTAGTTGGCCAATGCGGCTACATTCAACGAATGGTCTGCGCGGCTGCCTGTTTTTTTTCTCTGGCCTCCGACAGCGTAGTCCAAGGCTCCCAAGAAGGAGACTCCTTCAAGCCTTTGGAACGCTTTGCTCTGCAGCAATGGCTGGAAGAAGCTGTCTTGTTCGATTTCCGCACGCCAGTAGTCCAGCTTGCGCTCTGGCACTTCCTTTGGATCGGTTATCGGTGTTTGGAGCAAGCTGTGCTGTTCCATGGTCTCTACCGTACCCTGCTATTCGTTTATCAGGTCGCTGAGGTAACTTCCGTAGCCATTTTTTCTCAGCCCCTTAGCTTGAACTAAGAGCTGTTCCTTTGTGAGCCAACTCTGATTGTAGGCGATTTCTTCCAGGCAAGCGATTTTGTAGCCCTGGCGCTTTTCTATGGTTTCCACAAACTGGGCGGCTTCCAGCAAGCTTTCGTGGGTGCCTGTGTCTAGCCAAGCGAAGCCACGGCCCAGCAATTCTACATTAAGGTTGCCTTGCTCAAGATAGGCGCGGTTAACATCGGTAATTTCCAGTTCGCCACGGCTACTGGGCTTTACCTGTTTCGCGATTTCTATCACGGAGTTATCGTAGAAGTAGAGGCCGGTTACTGCATAGTGAGATTTTGGTTTTTCGGGCTTTTCTTCAATAGAGACCGCGCGTTTGTTTTCATCAAATTCCACAACTCCGAATCGCTCAGGGTCTTTTACTTGATAGCCGAATACGGTGGCGCCTTTGCCATTTTTGGCGTTGTCTACCGCTTGCTTAAGCTTTGGTGTGAAGCCGTGACCGTAGAAGATGTTGTCACCCAATACCAAGCATACACTGCCGTCGCCAATAAACTCCTCACCCAGTATAAAAGCCTGGGCTAGGCCATCGGGGCTGGGCTGTATGACGTAGTTGAGGTTTACACCGAACTGTTCGCCATTGCCCAGCGCGCGCTGAAAGCTTGCCTGGTCTTCAGGGGTGGTGATGATCAGGATATCCCGGATTCCGGCCAGCATGAGCACAGACAGCGGGTAGTAAATCATAGGCTTATCGTATATCGGCAGGAGCTGTTTGGACGTACCCAGGGTGATCGGGTACAAGCGGGTGCCACTGCCACCGGCGAGGATGATGCCTTTCATTGAAAGTTCCGAGTTTTGTAAGTGTTCATCAATGTTCGCTGGCGATGGGCAGTATCGCCGCGGGCGGGCTCAGTCCGCCCTTGGGGTGTCGATGAAAAAATTTTCCAGTTCAATTCGAGACTTATGGCCGTGATTAACCATAGCGGTATTGATTAGCAGTGGTGACACCTCGAAGTGTTCTGCGGCTGCCTCCAGAACATCGTCATTCGGAGAGGTAGTATTCATCCACTCGATCAAATCCGGGTAAGGGCACAGGAATTCTTGTGCAAAGGCTCTTTGAAACTTTTGCCTTGCCGTTGTCGCATTGGTACAGGGCAGCCAATTTCCGGTTTCTCCCGCATAAATACCATCTGCTATCAGCCTAGCGGTCATAAAACGTCGAGCGTTTTTATGCGTTTTACCAAGAACCACTTTAGCTCTGCCACCGCGCATCACTTCGCCCATGCCAATGGTAGACGGCCCAGATACTTGGCTGCTTTCCAAAAGCTGTACTGGCGTTTCCACCAATTCAGCTAATTTTTTGTTATTCAACGGCCCCTTATCGATCCCAAGTTGTTTGCGCGTGGCGCTGGCCGCATTGCGACCTTTTTCCCACGGATGGCCAGGTTTGCCGTTCACCAACAGTTCCATCAATTTACGAACGCTCTTAAGCGGTAATTGAATTGTATCTGCCGAAGCGGTGAGAGATTGTCTAACTTCTTTGATCGTTTTCTCGGCCCTTTCGTGGCCAAGACTGGCCAGCTCCTGAACAGCGCCTTCGCCGTGGGCAGAGGCCAGTTGGACGAGCAAGGCCAAAAGTGGCTGCGGCGCATCTTCCGGGTCATAACCAAGCCGCGCTTCCAGTTGTCGCTGCAACGCTGTTGAGGGCGCTAGCCTTTTTTCGCTAACGGTCTGCCATAATTCATGCAGTGTTGTTTGCTCGCCCAGGCTGCGCAGTTGTTTTAGCTTGCGGTTAATAAACTGGTCTATGCCGCTTTCATAGTCTGTCGCTGAAATCCACGCGTCCAGGTTCTCAATGTAGCGCAGCGGCCCTAAGTCTTCCTGGCTGGGTTTCAGGTTCAGCTGAACATTCTCACCGTCAGAAACAACCGTGAGATTAGGCCAGGCGTAACCCCCTCCGGCTGCGGCGAGGGTGTGGCTCATTTTCCAATCGTGTAGTGAAAATGCGCTGTCAGGAGTAAAGTTCGGTTCCCATCTTAGTCTCCACCAATTAGCGGCAAACCAAAGTGCCAGAGGGTAGGCTGAAACCGTTATTGCGTTTTTAACCTGGTGTTCACCCAGCAAATCCTCATAACGAAACAGTTGGCGCCCACTCACACTCAGTCCCATCCGACAGCGAGTCATCAGCTCTTCAGATGCCGACAAATCTTCCGTTTTTGCAAGCCAATCCATTTCAAACTGCATGGGTTGTGCCTCCACCTTTATTGGGGTTATAGCGGCATTCCTACTTGTAACTTTCGTTTTGGATTATAGCGGCTGTTGCGGGGCTTCATCAGATTTCAACACCCAGCCGCTCACGCTGGTAGCTGCCATCTTGCACCCGCTGGCACCACTGCAGATTGTTCAGGTACCACTGCACGGTTTTTTCGATGCCGGTTTCGAAAGTTTCTTGCGGTGCCCAGCCAAGTTCCTGCTGAATTTTGCTGGCATCGATGGCGTAGCGCAGGTCATGACCGGGGCGGTCAGATACGTAGGTGATCAAATCGCGATAGCGGTTTTTTTTGGGACGCAGCTGCTGCAGAATATCGCAGATGGTGTGTACTACGTCGATGTTCTGCTTTTCGTTATGGCCACCGATGTTGTAGGTTTCGCCTACTTGGCCCTCTGTTACTACTTTGTACAGCGCGCGGGCGTGGTCTTCTACGTACAGCCAGTCGCGGATTTGGTCGCCTTTGCCGTAAACGGGAAGGGATTTCCCTTCCAACGCGTTCAGTATCACCAACGGAACCAGCTTTTCTGGAAAATGGTAGGGGCCGTAGTTGTTGCTGCAATTGGTAATCAGTACCGGCAGGCCGTAGGTGCGCATCCAGGCCCGCACCAGGTGGTCTGAGCTGGCTTTGCTGGCGCTGTAGGGGCTACTGGGGGCGTAGGCGGTGTTTTCAGTGAACAGGTGCTGGTGTGCGCTTGCGCTTTCACTGGGGTGTGGTAAATCGCCGTACACTTCGTCGGTGCTGATGTGGTGAAAGCGGAACCCGGTTTTTTTTGCATCCGGCAGCGTGTTCCAGTAATGGCGCGTGGCTTCCAACAGTGTGTAGGTGCCGACGATGTTTGTTTCAATAAACTCAGCAGGGCCGTCTATGGAACGATCTACGTGACTTTCTGCGGCCAGGTGCATGATGGCGTCAGGCTGGTGTTTGGCCAGTACGCGATCTAGCTCTGCGCGGTTGCAAATGTCGACCTGTTCAAAGGCGTAGCGCGGGCTGTTACTCATCGGCAGCAGGCTTTCGAGGTTGCCGGCGTAGGTGAGTTTATCGAGGTTGACCACTTGATTGTCGGTGTTAAAGAGGACATGGCGGATAACTGCAGAGCCGATAAAGCCAGCACCACCAGTTACTAGCAATTTCATACGCTTTCGCTCTCTTTTTTGCCGCTGCGGATAAATGCTCGAACGAAAACAAAAAAGACGCCCAGCATGCCGCCTAGCATAGTGGCGACTATGGCGATGAGCTGGCGCTTGGGCGCGCTCCTTTCTTGGGGAACCACAGCCGGGTCTACAGTTTTGAATATATACTCGCTTTGGGCATTGGCTAGCATAACCGTACGGGTTTCGCCTTCTATGAGCTGGTAAAACACCTGCTGCATGCCGGCGATGTTGGTTTCATTGAGTTTTTTCTCAAGGTAGGCAATTCGGGCTTCAGCTTCAATTACGTCTTGCTCGCGCATGTGTTCGTTAATGTCGTGCACGAGCTTTTCAGCCCAACTTTTTGCTGCCTGGGGCGACAGGCTTGTAACGCTTAGGGTTATCATGCCGGAGTCTTTATTGTCTGACATGCTAAGTTTGGTTTTGAAATTTTTAACAATGTCCCAATCAGTGGGTTCAAGGCTTCGCCCTTCCTCGTTGGTGAGCCACTCGTTAGTTTGCGGGTTGTATACTTTAGTATTTATAACCCACTGTTCACTCTCCATGTTCCACGCTTCGACTGCCATAAGAGACATGGAGAGATTATGGCGGTGAACAAAGTCTGCAAGGAAAGCGCGGGACTGCAGCACTTCCTTGGCCATAGTGGCCTGGCTTGCACCGCCGCCGCCCAGGTTGATACCGGCCAGGCTTACCAGGCCACCGAGCTGGCCGCTGAGGCGCGCGCCGCCGCTTTCGCCTTGAGCCGGCGCAAGCAGTACATTGGCCTGGTACATATTGGGCTTACTTAGCGCGTAGAAAACGCCAGCGGCAGCGAAAACGAAGGTAACGAAGATAATGATCCACTTGCCGCGCCAGAGTGTGACGAAGAGTTCGCGGAGGTCTATTTCATCGTCTGGGTAATAGGGTTGCTCCATTACCTGCTGTTTGGGCGCTTCCTGGTTAATCATTACAGATTCCCCACTGCCGCAGCACCCAGTGCCATCTGGTATACAATCTGACTTACGTTGGTCCAAAGTTCCAGCTGGTTCAGGCGGTCCACATCAATCGGCATGATGACGGTGTCACCGGGCTGTAATTGCTGGCTGCGGTTACCAAACCAGGCACTTTTTTCTGGCAGCATGACCGAGCCGTCGGCTTTGACAACGTAGACGCGGTTTTCATCAGCTTGGCGGGTGGGGCCGCCGGAGCGATCCAGGTAATCATCCACCGTCAGCCCTGCTGTGTGCAGGTGGCTGGTTGGGAATTGCACTTCGCCGAATACGCTGACGGCCTGGGGAATGATGGGTACGGTCAGGGTGTCGCCGTCTTGTAGGCGAATAGACTGGTAGTCGCTGTTGTTCAATACGGCTTGTAGGTCGATAACCATGCGGCCAACAGGGCGGCTGCTTTGTACATCGTCAAGAAGGCCTTTTACTTGGTCTACGCGCTGGGCGTTCTGGCCACCGAAGTTGTCGCCTTCCAGTTGCACCCCCAGCAAGTCTCCTTGCAGGCGTTTCTCCGCTTCAAGCAGCCGCTGCGCTTCCAGTACTCGCAGTTTTTCACGAGTGAACACGACTCCGCGGGGAAAAGCGTTGCTGGTAAGACCGCCGGCGCGCTGGAGCACATCAACCAAGGTTTCGCCGTCGCTGAAGGTGTATTCGCCCGGATACACCACTTCGCCTTGCACGGTGATTGTGCGGGTGGCGCCAAATAGCGGGATGGATTTGACCATCAAACGGTCACGGCTTTGAAGAGTCACATCAACTTGGTCATTAAGCGCATTGGCTAGATCGATGTTTTGCAGGCGGGTTTGCTCTACGCCATTGCCATCGAGGTTACGGCGTGCCAGCTCCGCTTCCAACATTAGCGCAGAGTCGTTTAAACCACCTGCCATTACGATGGCGTCCTTCACTTTGCCCGTGGCAGGTAACGGGTATTCACCGGGGTAGCGCACCGGGCCACTGATGGTCATGGTTTGCTGGGGGGCCTGCGGGGTCGCCTGGGTTTTCAGGCGCTTTACGACGGGTTCGAACAGTGCATTACGGCTGAAGCTCTGAGCATTCGCTGAGCTGTTTTGCCCGACATCGGCTTTGCCATTATCGGCAAACACAAGCACCTGATCCTTTTCCTGCAGAACTAAGTCAGCATCGCTGCCAGGGCGGTTTACCGCATCTTTCAGTTCCAGGCTGAGCACCGAAATCTGCCGGGTCTCTGGGTTTGTTCTTACAATCGCGGCGAAGTTGGTATCCGCCATTGGCAGCAAATCCACATCTAGCTTACGGATTACCGAACTCACACGCATACCCGGTACCCAGGCAAACTTGCCGGCGCGTGTGGCGGCGCCGGTGATTTCAACGTATTGGCCTGTTACGTCAGCAATGGATGCAATGGTCACCCGGTCACCGGCTTTTACGCGGGCTTGTTTGCCTGCGGCATTGGTCAGGTCGGCTTCGGCGATTATCCGTAAGAATTCCTGGTTGGTGCGTTCTATACGGGTTATTTGTGGGTAGGCCTGGGCGGTCATGCCGCCGGCGAGGTTCACCAGTTCTTGCAAGCTGGTGGCGCCGTCAATTTCATACAGCGCCGGGCGGTAGACTTCGCCGTCTATACCCACGCGCGGGCCCACGGCCGGGATGAAAATGGCGTCGCCGGCTTGCAGGCGGGCATCACCGCTGGTGTCGCCTTTTAGCAGTAGGTCATACAGGTCCAGGGTGTGGACCACTTTGCCATTGCGTTTTAGCTGAATGTTGCGCAGGGAGCCGGTGTGGCGAATGCCGCCGGACACGTACAGGGCGTTGGTAATGGTCGACAGCGAGCTGACGCTGTAGGAACCCGGCGTGCGGGTTTCACCCAGTACGAACACGCGCATGCTGCGCAGTTCCCCCAGCGACACGGCGGCTTTTACGCCAATGTACTGTTCAGCCACCAGTTTGCTGATTTTGTCACGGGCCTGCTGAAAGCTCAGCCCCGCCACGGTGATGGGGCCGCGTTCAGGCATATCGATCGTGCCGTCGCGGGACACGGTGAGCGCGAACTGGCGGTTTTCGTTGCCCCAAAGCTGAACTCTGATTTGGTCGCCTGGCCCTAATGTGTAATTCATCGGAACGGGCACTTCAGTGACAGGGGCAAAGGTGCTGGGCTTGCCTTCAAACAGTTCGTAACCAAACGGTTGCAGGCCGTTGTTCTTTTTGGCGAACGCCTGCTCTTCTTCGGTTAGTTTGTTGTCGTTTTCGCTTTGGTTTTCAGCACTGCCATTTTCTAGCGGCTCAACCACGGATGTCGGTTGGCGAGCGGCTGAGCCATTCGAGCTCGAGCTCGAGCTGCCCTGAAGCTGATCAAGATTCACCCCATACTGCCGCGCCAGCGCTTCTTGCTGGGCTTGTGGCAGGAATTTGAATTGCTGGATTTGCGCGGGCGATATGGATTGCGCAGAAACACACAGTGGCATCATTAACGATGCTAAAGATAAAGAGAGCAGGAGGCGTTTTAAGTTCACAGCGGATATCCGGTAAAGGTTTTAGAAACGGTAGCGCCAGCTTGCGCCGATAGACCACTGTCCGCTTTCGTTTTCGGCGGAGTTGACCAATTCGAGCTTTTTGTCGGCAAACTGGGCGCTTAGGTCTAGCCAGCCGTTGAGCAGTTCGGTGCCGTAGCCCACTTTTGCGATGACCTGTTTGGCGTTTTCAGCGGGGACCATCAGTTTGATGTTTTTGTCGATGATCTGTGATTCACGGGTTGTTCCGTCTTTGTTGAACTCGACAAAGCTCAGGCTGGCTGACAGGTTGCGGCCGTCGTCGAAGAAGTGAAAACCGCCGAGGGTAACGGCTTCGGCGTCGCCACTGAAGCTGGCGCCCATGGTGCGGCCGTAGTAACGGTAGCCGCTTTTATAGCGAGAGTGGTCGTAGGTGATGTTGGGCATGGCGTCGCCCAGGAAGTCGTCGGCCAGGGTGTTGGCGTATTCCACAAACCATTGCTGGTCGCCGTTGAATAGTTGGCTGGTCCAATCACTGCCTAACAGCCAGGATTTGCGCGCGGGAAAGGCGCCGGCTTCGTCTTCGCCCATCATCTGGGCGTACAGGCCCATGGACTGGTTGCCAATGGCAAAGCCGTAGCGGGCGTCTATGCCGGCAAGCTGGTTGCCGGGGTCGTCTTCTTCAAGCTGGCCGTTGTCTCTGCCGATCAGCGCGTTCCAGATGGTAGAAGCGCCTTCCGGGCGCCCTTCCCCGCCCAACATGATGGCACGAGAAAAACCAATGTCCAGGCCGTCTAAGGGGCGCAGGTTCAGGCGCATGCCGATCAGCTTGGCTTCGGGTATCTCGCGTTCTTTTTCATACTGGCCGGCTAACAGGGTGAGCTGCCAGGGGCCAATCCAGCTGAGCCAGGAGGTTTCAGGCGCGGAGGGGTCTCTACGGTTCAGCCACAATGACGGCATGGGGCGTGCGTTGTTGGAGAAGATCAGGCTGGATTGCCAGCCCGGGCCCCACCAACGGTCAATAGCGCCTGCACCGAATACCCAGTTGCTGGCGGTGGCGGCCAGGTAGGAGCCGTCAAAGCGGAGGTTTTCGTCGTCATCCGGGTTTAGGGCGTAAGTAGGGCTCAGGCCCAGCGCGAATCGCTCCCCTTGCCATTGCACGTTCAAGTTGGCCGAGCCTTGCGCCAGGGGGCCCCGTTCAAAGCCTTGCACCATGGCGACTTCATTGGTGGCAGAAAGCTGAAATTGGGACCGAATTCCGGTAGAGGCCTGCTGTTCCTGTTCAAATTCGAGGTAAGCGCGGGCCATGCCGGTTGCCTGGGAGCCTTTACTGGCAGAGTCTGCCAGGGCGCTGTCTACTGACGCCCACATGATGGGCCAGCTGGTTACCGGGCGATTGAATTGCCCTTGGTCGGCCAGTTTTTGTATTGCGAAACGGGCTCGGGCGTCGCCGGGCTCTATCCAGGGCGCCGCCGCTGCAGAAATCGTGTTCAGGCACGCTACCGCCCCACATACCAAAGCTAAGTGTTTTAGGGTCATGGACATCTTGTTTTTTAAGTGCAGGGGTAAAGCAAGGAGAAAGAAGCCCGGCTATTCCTGTCAGATTTTGGCGCAGTGCGCCGATTTGATGAGCATGATACGCGTCAGAAATTTTTAGACAACCGACAAAAGGTATTAGTAAGCTAGGAATTGAAAGGAATTTTGTAACCTGTTGTAACAGGTTACATTTGCATCTGTGTGTTAATCGCAGGCATGTAGGTAACTAAATCATATTCTCATAAAAAAACCGACTCTGGCGGTCGGCTTTTTTGTGTATCAATCGCACTTATATTTAGGCTTTGTTCATTGCCGCCAGTACGTCTTCCAGTTCCCCACTTCGCCGATTGTGAAATAGCGTTTGCCGGGGATGACGGGCAGCTCGTTGTTGTTGCTGGGTTCTAGCATATTTATTGCTCAGCTCCAATCTAGCTATAAGCAGGGACAGACTTGAAGTCTGTCCCTAATCTCCAAGCGGAGACGCAAGCGGGGACAGACTTGAAGCCTGTCCCCTATCTCCAAGCTCCAGGCGAGGACGGACTTGAAGTCTGTCCCCGTTCTAGTAAGCGCCAATAAATCAGCACCGGACAGGATAGTTGACGCCGAACAACAAGGGCGGCCACCAGGGCTGCCCTTTTTTGTACGTAAAGCAGGGAGATTATAAAAGCGGAGATCAGTGCTTATCTTCAATACGCAATTGGGTAATCTCGTCTAACGCCAAGCCCGTCGCTGCAGCTATTTGCTCGTCATTGAGCACACCGAACGACATCAGGTGACGAACCGTTTCGCGCTTTTCTTTCAGAGCACGCAGCTCGGCTTCCTGACGCCCTTTTTCGATACCCAATTGCTCGCCTTCCTGGCGCCCTTTTTCAATACCCAAACGCTCAATCGTGTTGACATAAGGCATGTGTTTTTCCTCCTGTATGACGTAAACCGCCTGTGCAAATTCGGGGGCCAGATTTTTTGGTAACTGGATCATCCAATCAATAATGTTAAACAGTCGTAAAATCTGTTCTCGACTATAGCCCCGTTCGTACAGCAGTCGTATCAGGGCCACGACAAACCAGATGAAAGCGCGGCACTAGCGTGTTGGCTAGGCGGTGACATAACGCCGAATTATGCGCAGTAGGAGGGAACATAGAAGAAAAGAAAAAGAAGGGAGTGCCTGTCCATGTGACGTCAGATTTCCCACGCTCAGTTAATAAGCGTTCACGCAAACAGCCAAACAAACATTCCAGCGGCTTGCATTCTTTTTATTTCATTCGAATTACAGTGCAAATGCGGGTTTCTCCATGCGTCCGTCTGTTCATCAGGGCAATGTCGCAATAGATCTTTCCCAACAGCTTCATTATTACTTTGATTCATCGACGCCTTAAGGTCTTCACTTTCTTTGTCATCTACGCCGAGCAGAAACACCCGATCTTTGCAATCTTGCTCTTTCAACAGTTCATCAAATTTACTTCTACGTTTTGCGAACACATTGTCAAAATCCATAAGTAATAGGGCATGCATTTCAGGCCTCGCATTGAGCAACCTCAGGTTGCTCTCCAGCTCAGCAAACACCTTGCCCCATCCTCCGCACGGCGGCCTGGAGTTGATCACAGTATCATTAACGTTGGGTAATGTTTTAATTCCGTTGACGATGCCTCGATAAGGCTGATCTTCTAGGTAGATAACCAAATGATTCTTATAGCGATTGACTGCCATTAGTCGAGTTCTCCGTTCTCGTAGGCATCTATAAAAGTGGCGCTCAGGTATTGTTTTCCCGCTACAGGCTCCAGCCTGGAAGGGGCCAGATGAGACTGCCTGGTTACAAGATAAGTATTGTGCTCGGAGTATTCGTTGATGGTTCTGGGGTTATGGCTAGACATAACCATCTGCGATTCTACCAGGCTATTTTCAAACGCTTTTCGGCAAGCGACAATGAAGTGGCTTAACTCTGGTAAAGAGACATAATTATCTGGTTCATCCCACAGGCAAAGTACAGATTCTTCATTGGTAATGGCGGCCAAAACCGTTGCAGTTAGAAAGTATATTTTTTCGCCATCAGAAAGCTGATCAAAATTTAGCTCTAAACTGTTTGCGACTTCATCGCGGAATTTAAAAACCAGCTCTTTTTCGTTTTTGCCGGTACTCTCAAATTTGAAGCTTGCAAAGTCCGGCATACGCAATGCCATGAAATCTACAATTTTCATGTACAGTGCAGGATAAACCGCAAGTTGATGGCGCACCCAGTCGAGAGTATTGGCAGCTCTGCGCTCCAGGTAGGGAGTTTCTTGTTTGCTGGCTTTGTTAAAGCAACTAGGCACTGGCGCTAATACGACAATTTTCGCGAGCCACTCTCGAAAGCGAGCAATGGGTGCGTCATCATTGCGTGTTGAAATTAATGGTAGGCCAACGTGGTGCCAATCCAAGGTGAACTCGGCGTTTTTGCCCAGCTGTACTTTACCACCTTCCCGAAAAACATTTGTTTTACCGTTTACTTTCAGCGATTCCTTTTTTATCCGCGGTTGGCTAAAGTTTTCAGGGAGCTCTATCTCTAAAACGTACTCATAAATTTGTTTTGCAATAGTCGCGTTTATTTCCAAATGAATGGCTTTATGAGTTTCACCAAAGGCGAAATCGCTTTCAGTGATTAGATCTTTCAGCTGTGTAACGCCCCGCCCAATTTTTTGAAATACTTCTACGGCATCAAAAAAACTGGATTTGCCGGCACCGTTTCTACCCAAGATTAAGGCAGAGTGCTGATCTTTGAGATTGAATTCAAAGTTCTGAAGGCATCGATATTGATGAATATAGAGTTTGTTCAGCATGAGCTGCCTTCCATAACCGATGTGAATTGTTTGGGCAAGTAACCAAACGCTGTTGCTATTGAGGGGGACACCTGCGGTGTCCGCGCTATTCATCCCCGGCCTAAAGGCCGAGGTTTTCCGCGCATTCCGATAAAATGAGAGCAACAATTTTACGCTGATAGCGCAATGTTACAAGCCATAGCGCTTGGCGGAGGGTCTGATTGACGGGGAATATTGCAGAAATTTGTAATCTATTGTGAAGTAGCTGACTTCATCAACTACATAACAGCCAACACCTCTTCCAGCTCTCGAATCATTTGCCGTATTAACTGTTTGTACTGGGAGATATCGTCTTTCGCTTCTACACTGGACAGCTGCTGTTTAGCGCCGCCGATGGTGTAGCCCTGGTCGTACAATAGGCTGCGAATCTGGCGGATGGTGATGACGTCGGCGCGCTGGTAGTAGCGGCGGTTACCGCGACGCTTGACCGGGGACAGGTGGGGGAATTCCTGTTCCCAGTAGCGCAGTACGTGGGCTTTTACGGCGCACAGTTCTGCTACTTCGCCGATGGTGAAATAGCGTTTGCCTGGGATGACGGGCAGTTCGTTGTTGTTGCTGGGTTCTAGCATGGTTGTTGCTCGGTTTTGACCTGGCTGTACCAGGGACAGACCTTAGGTCTGTCCCTAATCTCTCCCCAAAGCGGGGACGGACTTGAAGTCCGTCCCCAATTTCTTGCCCAAGCAGGGACAGACCTTAGGTCTGTCCCTTAATCTCTATTGCTGGGTTTCGACGTAGGCTTCTACTTTTGCTTTGAGTTTCTGGCCGGGGCGGAAGGTGACGACGCGGCGGGCGCAGATGGGGATTTCTTCGCCGGTTTTCGGGTTGCGGCCGGGGCGCTCTTTTTTGTCGCGCAGGTCGAAGTTGCCGAATCCTGACAATTTCACTTGCTCGTTGTGGCTGAGTGCGCCGCGAACTTCGTCGAAAAAGGCCTCTACCATTTCCTTGGCTTCACGTTTGTTCAGGCCAAGTTCGTCGTATAAGCGCTCGGCCATTTCCGCTTTTGTCAAAGCCGTCATCCGTTAACTCCTTAGTGTTGCCCCCAGTTCAGCTTTCAGGGCTTCTATTACGCCGTTGAACAGCCCGTGCACTTCGTCTTCGGTCAGTGTGCGCTGCGGGTGCTGCCAGAACAAGCTGAGTGCCAAGCTACGATTACCTTCGCTTTCACCTTTACCGAGGCTTTCGCCCTGGTATACATCGAACGCACGCAGTGCGTTTAGGTGCTCGCCGGCGTGGTGTGTTGCCACACGCTCGACGTCCGCAAATTTCACTTCGCTTCCGATAATAATAGCCAAATCTCGACGAACTTCTGGAAATTTTGAAACATCTTTGAAATTAGGCACATAACCGGTAACGATTGGGTTCAAGAATAGCTCAAAGACTATAACTGTGCCATTAAGTTCCAGATTTTTCTGTACCTGTGGATGCAGAGTGCCTAACCAGCCTACTGGCTGTCCGTCGCGCAGTAATTCGGCGGTCTGGCCCGGGTGCAGCGCGGGGTGCTTTCCGGTGCGGAACTCTACGGTAACGCCCAACAGGCGAAACAGACTTTCCAACTCCCCTTTTACATCAAAGAAGTCGGCGTTTCTGCGACCGTTTACCCAGTTTTCAGGATTGTGATTGCCGGTAACGACGCCTGCCAGCATGGGCTGCTGCAGAATGCGTTCGCCATCTTTCACAAACCGCAGGCCACTTTCAAACAGGCGAATGCGTGGTTGTTGTCGGTTCTGGTTGTGGGCCACGGTTTTCAGCAGACCGCTCCAGAGGGTGGTGCGCATGACTGACAGTTCTGCGGAGATCGGATTGGCCAGAGCAATACCTTCGTTCTGCGGATCTAACTGTTCCTGCACTTTCGGGTCGACGAAGCTATAGGTGATGGCTTCCTGATAACCGTTGGCAACAAAATAGTTGCGGATGGCGCTCAGCGGGCGGGTGTCTTCGGCTTTGGGGCGCAGGCCCAAGGAACCTGTGGGTTCGGTGACCGGCAGGTTGTTGTAGCCGTAGATGCGCCCTACTTCTTCGATCAGGTCTTCTTCGATGGTGATATCCGGGCGGAAGCTGGGCGCACTGACTTTCCAGCCGCTTCCCGATTTTTCTTCTATCGCCAGGCCCAGGCGGGTGAGAATTTCTTCCACTTTGCCGTTTGCGATGGCCAGGCCCAACACGTCGGCCAGGCGTTTTTCGCGCAATACGATGGAGACTGGCTTGGGCAGATGTTCGCTGCTGGTGACGTCGACAATTTCGCCGGGTTCGCCGCCAACAATGCTGACCAGCAGTTCGGTGGCCCGCTCCATGGCGTCACGGGCCAGGTTGTAGTCTACGCCGCGCTCGAAGCGGTGACTGGCATCTGTGTGCAAGCCGTAGTGGCGGGCTTTTCCGGCTAAGGTGATGGGGTCGAAATAGGCGGATTCCAGCACCAGATCACGAGTTTTTGGACTAACACCGGAGTGTTCGCCGCCCATTACGCCGGCAATGGCGATGGGTTTGCTGTGATCGGCTATTACCAGGGTTTGTTCCGTGAGTGTGACTTCCTGGCCGTCGAGCAGCACCAGCTTTTCTTCGGGCTTGGCCATGCGCACCACTATGCCACCGTCGATTTCGGCGCGGTCAAAGGCGTGCATGGGTTGGCCCAGTTCCAGCAGGATGTAGTTTGTTACGTCTACCGCAGCGTCTATAGAGCGAACGCCAGAGCGACGCAGCTTTTCTTGCATCCATAGCGGGCTTTTCGCAGAAAGATCGACGTTGCGCAGTATGCGACCCAGGTAGCGCGGGCAGCCGGCGGGGGCTTCTACGCGCACATCAGGCACGTCGCTGTGGGTGGCGGCTACCTTGTAAATTGCAGGCGCGTTCAGCGGCAAACTGTTGAGCACGCCCACTTCCCGGGCCAAGCCTTTGATAGAGAGGCAGTCAGCGCGGTTTGGGGTTAAATCTACATCGATCGCAATGTCGTTCAGCTGCAGGTAATCCGCAAAAGACGTGCCCACGGGGGCGTCAGCGGGTAACTCCAGAATCCCATCGTGGTCTTCAGACAGGCCCAGCTCGGCCCCGGAACACAGCATGCCGACAGAGGGTTGGCCACGGAGTTTGGCTTTTTTGATTTTGAAATCGCCGGGCAATACGGCGCCCAGTTCGGCAAAAGGTACTTTGATGCCGGCGCGCACGTTGGGGGCGCCGCAGACCACTTGCACCTGGGTGCTGCCGTTGCTGACCTGGCACACTCGCAGTTTGTCAGCATCCGGATGGGCTTCTACGCTGAGCACTTCGCCGACGACTATGCCGGTAAATTTGCCGGCGACGGGCTCGAAGCCGTCGACTTCCAGGCCGGCCATGGTGATTTGGTCCATCAGCTGCTGGGAGTCCAGAGCCGGGTTAACCCATTCGCGCAGCCACTGTTCACTGAATTTCATGGAGCTTTCCTTAAGTTATAGCGGGCCTTAATTTGTTACAGACCTTAATCTGTTGCGGTGTCGCCTGTTGACTGAAATGCCGTGCCGTTTTAAAGAGGTATTTAACGGAACTGGCGCAGAAAGCGCAGATCGTTCTCGAAGAACATGCGCAGGTCGTTGACGCCGTAGCGCAGCATGGCCAGGCGTTCTACGCCCATGCCAAAGGCAAAACCACGGTATTCTTCGGCGTCTATGCCGCAGTGCTCGAACACTTTGGGGTGTACCATGCCGCAGCCCATGACTTCCAGCCACTTGATAGTGCCATCGGCTTCGCGGCCCCATTCGATGTCTACTTCCGCCGAAGGTTCGGTAAACGGGAAGTAAGATGGGCGGAAACGTACTTTCAGATCGCGCTCGAAGAACACCCGCAAAAACTCTTCCACGGTGCTTTTCAGGTCGGCAAAGCTGACGTTCTTTTCAATCAACAGCCCTTCCACCTGGTGAAACATGGGGGTGTGGGTCATGTCGGAATCGCAGCGGTATACGCGGCCAGGGCAGATCATACGGAACGGCGGTTTACCGGCTTCCATGGTGCGAATCTGGACCGGTGAGGTGTGGGTGCGCAGCAGTGTGCCGGAATTAAAATAGAAAGTGTCGTGCATGGCACGGGCCGGGTGGTGGCCAGGAATGTTGAGGGCTTCGAAGTTGTGGTAGTCGTCTTCGATTTCCGGGCCCTGTTCCACGCTGTAGCCGGCGCTGGCAAAGAAGTCTTCAATGCGCTGCAGGGTGCGGGTAACCGGGTGTAGGCCACCCAGTTCCTGGCCACGGCCTGGTAGGGTGACGTCAATGGATTCGCTGGCCAGTTTGGCTTCAATGGCAATGCGTTCAAGATCGCTGCGGCGGGCGTTGATGGCCTGCTCTACCTGGCCTTTGGCGTCGTTGATTTTCTGGCCGGCAGCGGGACGTTCATCGCTAGAAAGTTTGCCCAGTGTTTTGGCCTGCTGGGTAATCGCCCCTTTTTTGCCCAGGTATTCCACACGAATGTGATCAAGCGCCTGCAGGTTGTCGGCACTTGCAACCGCCGCTAACCCGTCCTGAACCAGCTGCTTCAGGTTTTCCATTGACCCTGCTCCAAACCAGAAATGAAGATTTCACCTTTTAAAATAATAAACAGGTGAAATCTATAAAATATGAAGTTTATAAACAAACGAAATCCGCAAACAAAAATAGGGGAAGAGCGTGCCCTTCCCCTATTAAACGCTGCCTGGTTGTTATGCCTGGCAGCGGATCGATTCGTGATCGATGATAGAGCTTAAGCGATCACAAGGATGCTTTGGCTTTCTCAACAACCGCAGCAAAGGTTTGCTGCTCGTTCATGGCCAGGTCGGCCAGAACTTTACGGTCGATTTCCACGTTGGCCTTTTTCAGGCCAGCGATCAAGCGGCTGTACGACAAGCCATTGGCACGGGCACCGGCGTTGATACGCGCAATCCACAGTGCGCGGAAGGCACGCTTGCGGTTACGACGGTCACGGTACGCATACTGACCTGCTTTGATAACCGCTTGCTTGGCAACGCGGTACACACGACTACGGGCACCGTAGTAACCTTTAGCCTGCTTTAGAATCTTCTTGTGACGACGGCGTGCAACCACACCACGTTTAACACGAGCCATACTATAATCCTTCTACCTTAAAAACCGTTTGGGGTGCGTGTGCTCTAAACTCCGAGCATGCGTTTTACGGAAGCCACATCAGCCTTGGAGATAAGCTTGGTTCCACGCAGCTGACGCTTACGCTTCGGGCTTTTCTTGGTCAGGATGTGACTGGTGAAGGACGACTTGTGCTTGAAGCCGGTGGCAGTTTTCTTAAACCGCTTGGCCGCTCCACTTTTCGTTTTCATTTTCGACATTTTTTAAAACTCCGCATTCTGTTTTTTTGATGCATCGTATGCAAACCTGAAACACAAATCCCCCGCCTTTGGCAGGGGATGAGCAACAACAGCAGGCTTACTTCTTTTTGCGGGGGGCGATAATCATGGTCATCTGGCGGCCTTCCATTTTCGGACGCATCTCGACAGTTGCCATTTCTTCCATGTCCACTTCTATGCGTTCCATGAGTTTCATACCAATTTCCTGGTGTGCCATCTCACGGCCACGGAAGCGAACAGTGATTTTGCCGCGGTCCCCGGCTTCAAGGAAACGTATCAGGTTGCGTAGTTTTACCTGATAATCCCCTTCTTCAGTTCCTGGACGGAACTTAAGCTCTTTGACTTGCGTCTGTTTCTGTTTTTTCTTGGCAACGGCCTTCGCTTTTTTCTCGTCGAAGATCTTCTTGCCATAGTCCATTATTTTACAGACGATCGGATCGGAATCTGTCACTTGCACCAGATCCAGGGTCGCCTCCTCTGCCATCCTGAGGGCTTCTGCGATTGAAACCACACCCACTTGCTCGCCTTCGGCGTCAATCAGACGGACTTCAGTTGCATCAATGTTCTCATTGATTGGCGCCTTTGGTGTACGCGCACCCCGATTCGCTCTCTGTTTAATAATTAATTCTCCAACTTGGTTCTGCTCTTGCGTTCAACATCTTCTTGCAGAAGCTGTTCGAACGCTTCGAGCGATAATGTTCCCAAATCTTCACCTTTGCGGGTTCGCACCGCAACGGCGTTGTTCTCGACTTCTTTGTCGCCGACAACCACAAGAAAGGGAACCTTGTTAATTGTGTGCTCGCGGATTTTAAAGCCGATCTTCTCGTTTCTCAAGTCAGCATTAACCCTAAAGCCCAAAGAATCCCACTTTTTCGCAAGATTCTCGCAATATTCCCGCTGATTATCGGTGATATTGAGGATGGCGACCTGTGTTGGGGCCAGCCAGCTGGGGAATGCGCCTTCGTATTCTTCAATCAGAATACCGATGAAACGCTCAAACGACCCAAGTACCGCACGGTGCAGCATAACCGGTGTTTTGCGTTCGGAGGTATCCGACACATATTGTGCGCCCAAACGGCCCGGCATGCTGAAGTCTACCTGAATGGTGCCGCATTGCCATACCCGACCGATACAGTCTTTCAGGGAAAACTCGATTTTCGGGCCATAAAACGCGCCTTCGCCCGGCAACAGTTCCCATTTCACGCCTTCGCGGTTCAGGGCCTGTTCCAGTGCGGCTTCGGATTTGTCCCAGACTTCGTCAGAACCTACGCGCTTTTCGGGGCGGGTAGATAACTTGTACAGAATCTCGGTGAAGCCGAAGTCTTTGTAGACTTCGTGCAGCAGGTCGATGAACTTCGACACTTCGTTCTGGATGTCGCTTTCTTCACAGAAGATGTGAGCGTCGTCTTGGGTAAAGCCGCGCACGCGCATCAGTCCGTGCAAGGCACCGGACGCTTCGTTGCGGTGGCAGGAGCCGAACTCCGCTAGGCGCAGGGGCAGATCTTTGTGGCTTTTCAGGCCCTGATTGAATACCTGGATATGGCACGGGCAGTTCATGGGCTTGATGGCAAAGTCGTGTTTTTCCGACTCGGTGGTGAACATGCCTTCTTTGAATTTGTCCCAGTGGCCGGACTTTTCCCACAGCGAGCGGGACACGATCTGAGGCGTTTTGATTTCCTGGTAACCGTGGCGGCGCAGGATATCGCGCATGTACTGTTCCATTTTCTGGTAAATGGTCCAGCCGTCCGGATGCCAGAACACCATGCCCGGGGCTTCTTCTTGCATGTGGAACAGGTTCAGCTTTTTGCCGACTTTGCGGTGGTCGCGCTTTTCGGCTTCTTCGATGCGATGCACGTAGGCTTTCAGGTCTTTCTTGTTGGCCCAGGCGGTGCCGTAGACGCGCTGCAGCTGTTCGTTGTTGGTGTCGCCACGCCAGAAGGCACCGGATACCTTGGTCAGCTTGAATGCTTTCATTTTGCCGGTGCTGGGCACGTGGGGGCCGCGGCACAGGTCGATGAAATCACCCTGGCGGTAAAATGACAGGTCTTCTGCGCCGGGAATGTCTTCAATTATGCGAACTTTGTACTCTTCACCCATGCTGCTGAACAGCGCTACCGCTTCGCTGCGGGACATAACCGAGCGGAAAACCGGCAGGTCTTGCTTGGCCAGTTCGGCCATGCGCTTTTCAATACGGGCCAGGTCTTCGTTGGTGAAGGGGCGATCGTATTTGAAATCGTAGTAAAAACCGTCGTCTATCACCGGGCCGATGGTGACCTGGGCTTCCGGGAACAGCTCTTTGACCGCCATGGCCAGCAGGTGGGCGGTGGAGTGGCGGATAACGTCCAGGCCTTCGTCGTCGCGCTCGGTGATAATGGCGAGTTGGACGTCGTGTTCAATCAGGTGACTGGTGTCGACCAGGGTGCCGTCGACTTTACCGGCTAAGGCGGCTTTGGCCAGGCCGGCGCCAATGTCGGCGGCAACGTCGTGCACGGTGACGGCTTCGGCGAAACTGCGGTGACTGCCATCGGGCAGGGTTACTACGGGCATGGTGTGCTCCTAGGGGTTCTCAGCGGTGATCTATACCAGAGATCACTTGTTTGGCGAGGGCATAAAGCGGGGAAACTTAGGGCGGGGACGGATTTGAAATCCGTCCCCTATGTTCCAAATCCGTTCCCGCTTTATGCCCTCTTTTTTGGCAGCCGCGATACGACCGCGGTGCCGAGAAGTTGGGGAGTTTAACAGAAAGTGTAAAGCGGGGACGGATTTTAAATCCGTCCCCTCGGGGGGGTATAGGAGCCGGGACAGATTTGAAATCTGTCCCGAGGGACGGGTGGCAAGGGCAAAGCGGGGACAGACTTGAAGTCTGTCCCCTGGTGTAGAGCGGGGACGGATTTGAAATCCGTCCCCTGGGGGTATGAGAGCAGGGACGAGAGCGGGGACGGATTTTAAATCCGTCCCCTTTTGCTATTTCATCAGGCCGGCTTCTTTGTAGTATTTGACGGCACCCGGGTGCAGGGGGGCGCTTAGGGCGTCTGACACCATTTCTTCTTTGTTCAGGTTGTGAAAGGCCGGGTGCAGGCGTTTGAAGCTGTCGAAATTTTCGAACACGGCGCGTACTACCCGGTACACCACGTCTTCTGGTACGTCGGTGGACGATACGAAGGTGGCTCCGACGCCGAAGGTGGTTATGTCTTCATCGCTACCGCGGTACATGCCGCCGGGGATGATGGCTTTGCGGTAGTAGGGATAGTTGTTGATCAGTTTTTTGCTGGCGTTGTTATCAACGGTGACCAGAACGCTGTTGCAGGAGGTGGTGGCTTCTTTTATAGCGCCTGATGGGTGGCCCACGGTGTAGAAGAAGGCGTCGATGTCGCCACTACACAGGGCCTGGGACTGCTCGGCCGCTTTTAGTTCGGCGGCCAGAGCGAATTTTTCCATTTTCCAGCCCATTTCTTTCATCAGCGTTTCGGCGGTGGCACGCTGCCCAGACTCTGGGTCGCCAACCGCAACTCGCTTGCCTTGCAGATCTTCAAAGGTGGTGATTCCCGAGCTTTTACTGGCCACAACAGTGAACGGCTCCGGATGCATGGAGAAAACGGCGCGCAGTTTTTTGTTGGGGCCGTCGCCTTCAAACTGGCTGCTGCCGTTGTAGGCGTGGAACTGCCAGTCTGATTGAACTACGGCCAGGTCCAGCTCACCTCGGGCCATGGCGTTCAGGTTGTAGACAGAACCGCCGGTGATTTCAACCGCACAGCGAATACCGTGGTCTTTACGGTCCATGTTGACCAGGCGGCAGATAGCTCCACCGGCCGGATAGTACACGCCGGTAACGCCGCCGGTGCCGATGGTAATGAACTGCTGTTCCTGAGCAGACACCATGGCAGAGGCTGCGCCGAGGCTCAGTGCCGCGGTAACTGCCAAGACAGAGGCTTTCAGTTTCACCGTCATCTTAGTTGTCCTTTTTACTGTCATGACCCTTAGAGTCCCGCGAACGGGAAAATCCAGCTTTTAGATGGCTAGTGAACTACCAACACTAAATCGAAGATTTTGAGTTGGCATCTGGGTAAACCTACTACGCGGCCATGGGCTGCGCAGCATTTTCCCTTCTAATAACGACGGAGTTGTGTGGCATAAGATCCATCATTATGGGGTTGGACACGAACCCCTTACAGGCTAGCCCTAAGGCCTCACCCGTTGCTTTTCTAAGGATATTAAGAGCGCCGTTGATGTCGGCGTTTATGATCCCGTGTTTGCTTTGATACAACCCTCGGCGGATTCGCTTTCCGCTGAACAGTGGTACGACGTTTTCAGGATTGTTGCCGTAAACCGGCATGAAATCATTATTCAAGGCGGAGGCTTTGGAGGTGTACGACTCTTCCTGAATAACGGTGGTGATGCCCATCTCATGGCACTTATATTGGATTTGAGAAATCAAAATTGAGTGCGGAATACCGACAAATTTCTGATTATTCACACGGCCAATATTGACCTCTTGCTTCCAGTGTTTGTTATAACCGATGACCAGTGTGCCGATATTGTTTTCCAGGCAATAAGAGGCAACCTTGCTGGACGCTCTGTGCAGCAAGTCTTTTATCCGGTGATTGCGTTTATTGGTTACGGCGCGAATGTGGGCGTATTTGCCTTGGGAGCGAAGTTTGGCCACACGCTTGTTGTACCAGGCATTGATCGATTTCAGCGCTTTACCGTTGATCAGAACAGGGCGAACGCCCGGCTGATCGGTTGCGAGTGCGATAAGGTTGTTGATGCCTAGATCGATCCCGGCCTTGCGGGATTGGTCGAGAAGACGGCAAAAGTTGCCCGCCTCCACAATTTTTGATTCGTTGTAGATGATTTCGATAATGAAGCAGTTGCCCCTGGGTACAATTCTGACTTCAAGCGCAACGGTGTCGCCGACAGACGCGTTCCATCTTTGTGAAAACCGAAACTGCGTTTTGACCGGTGGCAATACGCCGTTGGCAAAGTACAACGTGCCGTCAACAAACTTGAAGCCGTTTCGTCCAATGTGCACGGTGGCCGCTTTGCGGGCGTAACGTGGTTTTTGAGGCCGAGCTTTGAAGGCTGAAGGTGTTTTCTTGAAAGCCGATAAGGCGGCGAAAAACGCCTTCCATTCCTGGCCGACAATCTGCGTGCTCCGCTGGGCGATGGCTGACGGAAGCTTAGTGTACAGTTCCGGGTTGTTTCTCTTCAGCCATTTGTCAGCGTCGCGATGCGACAGCATCTGATCTTTGCCGTCAGGATGGTGCTGCATCACATAGGACGTGGCGTTTTTTATTCTGCGAGTAATCTGAGTGCAAACGCTGGCCCCGCGAAACGCCTCATGATTCTTTCGAATGAGGATTTGCTGGGTGCGAATGTGGGTTGATTTCTCGTTGTCCATGTTAATAATATTACGACCTGACCAAATTGGTGTCAATCATTTATACAGTCGTATTTCCCGATGAAAAGAAGCTACAATTCGCGTGCATATAGAAAGCCAAGACCGTCCCAAATAATCGCTATCCATCCAACACTAAATCAGAGATTTTGAATTGGAATTCCGCTCATTTCGTTAAAACATAGAGCCAAGTAAAACACAGACCCGGCAGCCGGATAAATGAATCTGGCCACTTTAGCCAGAAGGGACAACGGGTGCTTGAGTAAAAAGGAAAACCGCCCCGGGGTTAATGCCGGGGCGGTTTACACGGCTAGCTTTTAGCGTTTGCCAGGCGGGCTTTTTCACGCATTTGTTCCGGCTTCAGCAGGAAGTGCGCCAGCGCCGGCAGCAGCCAGATGGAGCCAATCATGTTCCAGATGAACATGAAGAACAGCAGCAGGCCCATGTCGGCCTGGAATTTGATGGGTGAGAAAATCCAGGTAACCACACCCAAGCCCAGGGTAATACCGGTGAATATAACAGCCTTACCGGTGGAGCGCAGGGTTTCGAAGTAGGCTTCCTGCAAGGATTTACCTTCCAGCAGGAATTTCTCCAGCTTGCTGTAAATGTAGATGCCGTAGTCCACACCTATGCCCACACCCAGCGCTATGACCGGCAAGGTGGCGACTTTGACGCCGATGCCGCTCATGGCCATGATGGCTTCCGCCAGCACAGAGGTCAGCCCCAGCGGGACCACGATGCATAGCACCGCCCGCCAGGAACGGAAGGTGGCAAAACACAGCAGGCTGACAACGCCATAGACGAACACCAGCATCCAGTCTTTGGCTTTGGCGATGACGTCGTTGGTGGCCGCTTCTACCCCGGCGTTACCTGCCGCCAGCAGGAAGGTATGGTCTTCGTTGCTGTTGTTGGCAGCGAAAACTTCCACCGCACTCACCACGGTTTGCAGGGTTTCGGCTTTGTGATCTTCCAGGAACACCAACGTGGGCGTTAGGCTGCAATCGGTGTTGATCAGCCCGGATGGCGCATCGCGAATCGAGGCGTTGATGATGGTCTGGTTGCGGGAAATGGCGTACCAGTTCCAGTTACCTTCGTTCAGCGCCTTGGTAACGATTTTCGACACGTCCGCCAGCGAGGCGGTGGATTGCACGCCCGGGGTGTTTTGCAGCTCCCACTGCAAGGTGTCCATGGCTCGCAGCACGCTGTACTGGGTGCACTGCTCGACCGGGGTTTTCACCATCACCACCAGCACGTCAGCACTGGTGGAATAGTTGTCGATAATGAAAGCGTTGTCTGTATTGTAGCGGGAATCGGCGCGCAATTCCGGAGCGCCTTGGTCTAGGTCGCCTACTTTCAGGTCCTGCTTGAGGTAGACACCCACACCCAGGCCCAGCAGCGCGACCAACACGGATATAGGCGCAACTTTAGGGCTGGCGAACACTGACAGGCGGTGCCATTTGCGGTCTGTTTCTTCACCCTGTTTTTGCACGTGGCGAATACCACTGGCGGTAATGCCGATGTATGACATCAGAAGCGGATGCAGAACCAGGTTGGTGATGATCACGATAGCCACGCCCAAGCCTGCGGCTATGGCCAGGTCTTTGATGACGTCGATATCGATAAACAGCAGCGTTAAGAAGCCAAAGGCGTCGGAAATCAGCGCCAGCATGCCGGGAATGTAAAGACCCCGAAACGCCAGGCGAGCGGCGTTGAGCGGATCAAAACCGCGGGCGGCTTCTACTGCCATGGCGTTCACCAGCTGCACCCCATGGCTTATGCCAATGGCAAACACCAGAAACGGCACCAGCACGGAATACGGGTCTAGCCCGTAACCCAGTATTTTTAGCGCCCCTAACTGCCAGAATACCGCCACAATGGACGTCAGCACCGGCACCAAAGTGCCTGCGATACAGCGGGAGTACCAGAACAGCAACAGTGTTGTCAGAGCAATGGTGATGCCGGCAAACCAGGCAATCGCACCAATGCCTTCAATCAGGTCACCGACTTTTTTGGCGAAGCCGACGATGTGAATACTGACGTTCGGATTCTGCGCCTGGTACTTTTCCCGAATCTTCTCTTCCAGCTGGCGGGAAAAAGCAGCGTAGTCCAGGGGTTCACCGGTTTGCGGGTCGTTTTCGTAGAGCGGTGCGTAGACGATGGTCGAGCGGAAGTTATCGGATATCAGGCGCCCCACTTCGCTTGAGCGCAATACGTTCTGGCGAAGTTTCTCGAGGCTTTCAGCGGAACTGCCGTCGTAGTTGTCCGGGATGATGGTGCCGCCCTGGAAGCCCTGTTCGGTAACTTCTACCCAGCGCACGTTGGGGGTCCATAGGGATTTCAGGCCGCTGCGATCAACACCGCTGAGATAGAACACTTCGTCGGTGATCTGGCGCAGGGTTTCCATGTACTCTTCGGTGAAGATATCGCTGCCGTCTTTTGTGGCCACGGCAATGCGCACGAAGTTACCCAGGTTCTCTAGATCGTCCCGGTGCTCCATCATGTTCACGATGTACGGGTGTTCCAGCGGAATCATCCGCTCGAAGCTGGCATCGGGCTTGATTTTCACCGCGTTGTAGCCCAGAAATGCGGTCAGCACCGCGAACAGAAGCAGTATGGTGACGCGGTTGTTGAAAATCAGCCGTTCCAGAAAGGGCTCGGCTTTGGGTGTGGTGAGGTAGTGATCACCCCTGGCATGCTTTGGATTTGTCATTCAACCGCCCCTTGTTCTTCCCCTTGTTCGACCAGGCCCGCGTCGCCTTCCATCAAAACGACGCCGCCCTCACCCACCAGCAACAGTTTTTGCGGGCCACTTACTACAACACCCATCAAGCCTAGGCGATCGGCTCGCAGGGTTTCCTTGAACTCTTCATTGGCGCCATCGCGAATGACCAAGGTGCCATTGTTGCCCACCAACACCAGGTGTTCGCCGGCACTAGCGCCATCATTCAAGGTGGTGGTAGAGCCTGTTTGCACGCGATCCCAGCTTTGGCCGTTGTCGGTTGTGTGCATCACCGTGCCGCGCAGGCCAAAGGCCAGCGCTTCGCCGCTGTTGTTAGTGCCTATCACGCCAAACAGCGAGCCTTCGTAACCACTGTCGCGACGATCCCAAGTGATGCCGTTGTCTTCAGACACGTGAATTTGCCCGGCTTCGCCGACAATTACCAGCGCGCCACCACCGATTTTGGTGATGGCATTGAGGTGGTAGTTGTCGCCGTTGTCCAGTTTTCGGGCCCAGTCCTGCCATTGATTACCACCATCAGCGGTGTGAAAAATCATGCCGTAGGCGCCAATCACAAAGCCGTGGCCTGCATCTTCAAACCACACGTCCAGAAACGGGTTCACCGGCCCAACAGACTGATCTGCCTGCATGTTTTCGAGGCCAAACAACAGGTCGTCCAGGGCCCATTCCAGATCGCCGACATCTTCTTCGGCTGCGGTTTCAATGCGCTGTTCCATCGCCTCGATTTCCTGCTGTACACCGGCAATGGCTAGATTGGCGGCCTGAATGCCGGTCATCTGCAGGGTCCAGTTAGACCCGCTATCGCTGCTGTGCAGCACCGCGCCACTGTGGCCTACGGCCCAGCCGTGGCTGGCCGAGCCAAAATCGACTCCGGTGAGGGTGACGGACACCGGCACGCTGGCCTGGTCCCAGCTGGCGCCGCCGTCATCGGAATAGATGATGTGGCCGCGTTCGCCAACGGCCACCAGGCGATCATCGTCACCTGCGCGGGTGACGTCGTTCAGCAAACTGGCTGTGGCCAGTTCGGTGCTGCGAGCAGGGGCTTCCAGTAAGTCGGCGACGGCGAATGCCGTTGATGGGGTTAAAACGCAGAGCGCAGCCAAACTGATGGCAGCAGCAAATCCCGGGCAGGCGCAGGTAAGGCGCCTGTTGCGTGTGGCCATTCGATTTCCTATTGCTGGTGTTGTTGTATTTGATGCGCGCAAAGCGCTGCAATAGGTTGAGTGTAGTGTATTTCTGGCAGGTTGCTATCGCCCGAAAGTGCGATATTTATCTTAGTGCGGGGACGGATTTGTAGAGCGGGGACGGATTTGAAATCCGTCCCCTGGGTGGCGGACTCGGGGACAGTGGCAGTGGGGACAGATTTGAAATCTGTCCCCATCCGTAGAGCGGGGACGAAAAGCGGGGACAGATTTGAAATCTGTCCCCTGGGTGGTGGACTCGGGGACAGGGGCAGTGGGGACAGATTTGAAATCTGTCCCCTTCCGTAGAGCGGGGACGAAAAGCGGGGACGGATTTGAAATCCGTCCCCTCTTGGACTAGTCCGCCAGGCTTTTGTGTACTACTTCGTACAGGTCGCGGGACAGGTTTTCTTTGTCGCGAATTTGCATTAGCGCTGTTTGCATTTGCTGGCTGTACTCGGGGGCGAATTTGCGCCAGCGGGTCAGCGGGCCTACGAGCCGCGCGGCAATTTGCGGGTTGCTGTCGTCTAGTTTGCAGACCTGGTCGGCCAGGAACTGATAGCCGGAGCCGTCCGGATTGTGGAAGTTAACCAGGTTCTGGCCGGCGAAGGCGCCGATCACCGCGCGGATTTTGTTGGGGTTTTTCCAATCAAAGGCCGGGTGTTCCAGCAACGCGTGAATGTGTGACAGCTGCCCGGTGCGACGGCTGGCCGCCTGTACCGAGAACCACTGTTCCACCACTTGGGGGTCGTGCTGAAAGGTCTGGTAAAAATCGTTCAGGGTGGCCGCACGATCGTCGTCGTAACCGGAGTTCACAAACGCCTTCAGTGCACCCATGCGGTCGGTCATGTTGTCGGCGTCGCGATACTGGCTTAAGCCCAGGGAGCGGCCTTCTTCATCGTTGATCAGCAGCAGCCAGGCCAGAGCGGTATTGCGCAGACTGCGGCGGGCAACGGCGTCAGGGCCAAGCTGGTAAGGGCCGCTGTCGATGTTGCGGCGGTAGCAGGCTACCAGCTCATCGCGCAGGGCAATCGCCAGATGCTTCGCCACCCGGCGGCGGGCCCGGTGAATGGCAGGCACGTCGGCGCCATCGGTCAGTTCGGCCAGATAAGCCACCGTGGGCAACACCAGCATTTTAGCCACCAGCGCCTGATCCAGATCGGAATCGCTGATCAGGTGGCGGAAAGCGCCGACCAGGCGAGTATCTACGATGACGTCTTTTGGCGCGCCAATCATCTGCTGGATAACGTCTATGGCCAGGCGCTGGCCCGCGTCCCAACGGTTGAAGCCGTCTGAGTCGTAGTTCATCAGGAACAGCAGTTGTTCGCGGGTCCATAGATAGCTCACCCGCACCGGTGCTGAAAAGTGCCGCAGCAGGGATGGCACCGGGCGTTCGCTGAGGCCGTGAAATTCAAAGCTGTGGCTGGCTTCGGTGAGTTCCAGCACGCGCTCTTGAGGTGCGTCGCCGCTGGCCAATTCCTCGGCACTTAACGCCAGCGCCAAAGCCTCACCGCGGCTGCCCAACAGGCCCAAAGCAAAGGGAATGTGCTGAGGTTGTTTGTCGGTTTGGCCCGGGGTGTCTGGCAGGGTTTGTTCGATGTGCAGGCGATAAACGCCGGCGCTTTCGTCGTATTGGTCACGGATCGCCATCTGCGGCGTACCGGCTTGCTGGTACCACAAGCGGAACTGGCCAAGATCACGGCCTGAGGCGTCTTCCATGGCTTTGACGAAGTCGTCCGTGGTGACGGCCTGGCCGTCGTGGCGTTCAAAGTACAGGTCACTGCCTTTGCGGAACAGATCCGGCCCCAGCAGGGTGTGAATCATACGCACCACTTCGGCGCCCTTTACATAAATGGTCAGGGTGTAGAAGTTGGTGATTTCCATGTAAGACGCCGGGCGCACCGAGTGGGCCATGGGGCCTGCGTCTTCGGCAAACTGGGCGGTACGCAGCACAGTGGCGTCTTCAATACGCTTGACCGTGGCCGAACCCATGTCCCCGGAGAACTGGGTATCGCGGAACACGGTGAAACCTTCTTTCAAGCTGAGCTGGAACCAGTCGCGGCAGGTAACCCGGTTGCCGGACCAGTTGTGGAAGTATTCGTGGGCGACAATGGATTCAATGCGCTCGAACGCCATATCCGTCGCTGTTTCCTGGCTGGCCAGCACGCACGAGGAGTTGAAGATGTTCAAGCCCTTGTTTTCCATGGCGCCCATGTTGAAATCATCGACTGCGACGATCATGAATATGTCGAGGTCGTATTCGCGGCCGTAGGTTTTTTCGTCCCACGCCATGGCGCGTTTCAGGGAGTCCAGCGCGTAGTCGCATTTTTCAGAGTTGCGGGGCTCTACGTACATGCGCAGGTCTACTTTGCGGCCGCTCATGGTGGTGAAGCTGTCCTGCTTTTCCAACAGATCACCGGCGACCAAGGCAAACAAATAGGCCGGTTTCGGGAACGGATCTTCCCAGGTCACGAAGTGGCGGCCATCGCTCAGGTCGCCCTGTTCGACGGGGTTGCCGTTCGATAAAAGCACCGGATAGGCGGTTTTGTCCGCTTCAATACGGGTGCTGAAGCGGGCCATCACGTCTGGGCGGTCTGGGAAATAGGTGATGCAGCGGAAACCTTCGGCTTCGCACTGGGTGCAGAACATGGCAGACGATTTGTACAGGCCTTCCAGGCGGGTGTTGTTTTGGGGCTCTATCCAGGTGACCACTTGCAGAGTGAAGTGCTCAGGCACCTGGTTAACGGTCAACAACTCGTTGCTGACGCTGTAGTTACTCTGAGTCACGGCTTCGCCGTTCAATACCAGGCTTTCCAGCTTCAGGCTGTCGCCGTGCAGTTGCAAAGGCGCATCGAGCTCTTGGGACTGAGGGTTACGGCGAAAAGCCAGGGTGCTGTGCACCCGTGCGCCGTCTTCGAACAGTTCAAATCGCAGGTCGGCGGTATCCACCAGATAGGCGGGCACCTTGTAATCGCTCAGATAAATGGTTTGCGGCTGATTGCTAGGCATTGCTGTCTCCCGTGTTTGCCGGTGCGCAGAATCGAACTTGATAACCGGTGTATTTGCGAATGTTGATCACGCCCGTGTCCAGAATCAGGTACTGGCCTTTTACGCCTTGTAGTACGCCAGACACGCGGGGTGTTTTGTCCAGGTTGTGCGATGTTACTTTCTGCGGCCAAACGTCAACCGGATAACTTAAACCCATAGACGGTTCCTGCACCGCGCGGATGCTGTCTGCGCCATGTTCTGCGCGCAGGGCGTCCAGTTCTTCGGCCACCAGGGCCAGCAGTTTGTCGCGTTCTTCGGCCAGGTTCAGCTCGGTGGTTTCGCCTTTTAACATGGTACGCCAATTGGTGCGATCTGCCACGTGGGCTTTGCAGGCCACTTCCACAAAACCGGACAACTGGCGGGTGGCTACCCGTAGCATGGGAATGGCGTCTACTGCACCCTGGTCAATCCAGCGGGTAGGCACTTGGGTGCCGCGGGTAATGCCGACTTTTAAACCCGACGAGTTGGCCAGGTAAACCACGTGCTCGACCATGCAGTTGGCCTGCCCCCATTCGGGTTCGCGGCAGGTGCCCAGGTGAAAGTGGCACTTTTCCGGGCTCATGATGCAGCTGTCGCAGGCCGCCAGCTTGCGCATGCAGGGAAAGCAGAAACCCTGGCTGAAGCTTTTTTTGGTGACGCGGTCGCAGTTGATGCAGCGAATCACCCCGTCAAACTCAATGCTGATGGGCTGGCCGATCAGTTCGTTCAGTGCGACATGATCATCGCCCAGGCGCAGTTGGTACTGCACTGGAGAGCCGACTGGATTGCCCGCACTGGCGGGCATTTTGCGCAGGCGGCCGCTGACGTCCACCGGGTTTACGGATGTTTGAGTCAAACTTTTACCTCGGTGTACTGATCGGAGCCGTCGCTGTCGTCGCTGCTGCCACTCGCAGCGTCTGTTTTAGCAGCGTTTTTCGCGGCTTTTTTCTGCATGCGCACAGTGGGATCGCAGTCGGTGCCGGCTTTTGCGCCGCGGTCTATGTAACCGGTGCGCTCTTCTTCCGGCATATTGTGGGTGTTTTCGTAGTGAATCACCGCTTCCAGGCTGATGGAGCGCTGCTCTGGGCTGACTTTGCGGCCATCGGGCCATTTACCCATTTCAATAGACTGGCGCAGGCTGCGGTAGACGTTTGGGTCTAGCCGTTTAATCAATTCTTCGTAAGTCATGACACAGACCTCCTAAAACACGCTTTAAAAAAAGACTATCAATAACCGTTGACAAGTGCGAACGATAATGATTATTATTACTTCGCCAAATGGCATTAAGCAACACGGTCGTTCATTTGGCGTCTCTCTCATCAGAGCTATGTCGCTCTCTTAATACCCCACCTTTTGGTGGGGTTTTTTTATGCTTTTCGCCCGCCCGGCGGTGGCGCTTTTTATCGTCGGCGAGCCGGCGGGGGTAACAGGACAGCCACTAGCAACCCCGCCACAAAACCACCTAGATGGGCTTCGTTGGCCATGTTGCCCATGCCCAGCATGTTGGGCAGCGGGGTAAAGCCCAGGACCATCCACGCCAGGGCGAAGGTGATCAGCGCCGGCGGGAACTGGAATCTGGGCAGCCGCCGCTGGCTTAGCCAGCAATAACCCAGAATGGCATAAACCACGCCCGACAGGCCGCCAAACAACGGGCCGGTAACCAGGTACTGCAGGCCATTGGACAGCAGGCTGGCCACCAACGCCAACACCAGCAGCCGGGTGCGGCCGTCAATAAACTCGATCTGACTGCCCAGGAACCATAACATCACCGAATTAAAGATGATGTGGGTCCAGCTGAAGTGCAGAAAATCTGGCGTAATCAGGCGCCATATCTGTCCCTTCGACAGGGTATCCAGCAACGCATTCAGGCGGTCAGCCAAGCTGAACCATTCGTACTGGCGAGGGTCGACTACCATCAAGCCGGCAGCCAGTTCGTTGCTGCTCATAGAGGTTAGCCACACCGTAACCACCGCAATCACGATGAGACTGATCACCACCGGTGCATGGCCGGGTGACGGTTGCCAACGGCCATTGACGAGGGGTGAACGGCGGCCGGGTTTTATCTGTTGATCGTCCATTAGCGTGCCAAACTGTCTTCGTTGGTGGGGTAATTGCGTTGGTCCAAGTCGCTCGGCCATTGCACATCTACCCATACGAATTTATCCGGCGACAAGACTCTTTCGCCGTCCATACGATAGGCCGCCAGCTTGCCGTATTTCACCGCGCTGAAGTCAACGCAGGCCACATTGGACTTTAGTTGTGACGGTTTACCGTCCATCCAGTAATGGCCCACAAACACCGGAGGCGCATCCAGCGGATAGCTCAATAGCTGGCGATGTTCATCCGGCGTTAGCACATGCAGTGCCACGTCTGCGGGCAAGGGGTCGGGCTGGAATACCACGTCGGCGTAGGTGTGTGGGTCGTCTGCCCAGAACTTAGTGCGGAAAAACTTGCGTACAAATCCGTCACTGCCGGTAATCGCGACACCTTCCGGCAAGCGCAAATCGGTGCCGCGCAGCAGGGTGTCCATCACTTCGCCGGGGAAAGAATCGAGCACCGACGAGGCGTGTAGAAAGTCTTCGGTAATACAGCCGTCAGGATGTTCCTGGCGGAAGCGGCTAATCAGGCCATCGTCCCAGCAGGCGTGCACGGCGCGGAAGTGTTCGTCGTCTATAAACAGCGGGATGGTGTAAAACCACGCCAGGAAGTCTTTCCACTCGCCGGGGTGGGCGTTGAACTGCTGAAGAGTTTCTTTGATCAGGCGGTCGTGGCGGGGTATGTGCTCACGCAGGTAGGTATTGCCGCTGCCCGGGCGGGCACGGGTGCAGTAGCCCAGGGCGTTGTACTCGTGGTTGCCCATCACAATGCGGGCGGAGCCACGCTCGACCATGTCGCGCACCAGGTGCAGCGCTTCGCGGATGCGTGGGCCACGGTCGATAATGTCGCCAATAAAAATGACCTGGCGGCGCTTGTGCTCATACACGCCTTTCACCTTGGCGTAGCCCATCCGTTGCAACAGGCTTTCCAAAGTGAGCGAACAGCCGTGAATATCGCCAATAATGTCGTAGCCGCGGCAGGGATTGCTGGACGGTGTGGCCATGTTCAACTCGCTGTTGTGTTGCTGGCCCAGCCAAGTTTATCCCGGCAGGTGGCGTAAAAGTTGTGATCGGTTGGGTGAATCAAACGGATTTTGAACGGCTTTTTACTAATACGAATGATATCGCCCGGCGCGCAGGCAATGTTCATCTGGCCGTCAAAACTGACCTGCGGATAGGCTTCGTTTGTTTCGCCAATCACCAGTTTTATTTCGCTGCGACCGTCCACCACGATGGGGCGGCTGCTGAGGGTGTGCGGGAACATAGGCACCAGCACAATAGCATCCAGCTTGGGATGCATAATGGGGCCACCGGCGGACAAAGAATAAGCAGTGGAGCCGGTAGGCGTGGCGACAATCAGGCCATCGGACCGCTGGGCGTACACGAAGTGGCCGTCGATAAACAGGTCAAAGCCGATCATGCGGGTGGATTTGCCCGGGTGCAGCACCACATCGTTCAGCGCCGTGCCAAAGCCCAGGGGTTTACCGTTGCGCTCTACGTGGCCGTCCAATAAAAAGCGGTGCTCAACAATGTATTCGCCCTTAAGCACTTTGCTCAGGCGCTCTTCCAGATCGCTGGGGGAGATATCGGTCAGAAAACCGAGGCGGCCGCGATTAACGCCCAACAGGGGTATTTTGGACTTCGCCAGTTCACGGGCAGCACCCAGCAAGCTGCCGTCGCCGCCGACAACAATCACCAGATCGCAAATTTCACCCAGCAGCCTTTTACTGGCGACCTGCTGGCCGTGGCCGGGAAGTATGCTGGCGGTGTCTTCTTCCAGAATGACCTGGTAATTATTGGCGACCAGATATTGTTTGAGCTGGCGCAGGGTTTCAACCACCTTAACGCTGCCCATGCGGCCAATAACACCAATGTTGCGGAATTGCTCCATGGAATTTCCTGTTGTTCTGCCGGGCTGCCATTCTAAAGCTGGCAGCTCGGTAGTACCAGCTTGGTGGCCGCCAATGGTCGGTAGATTTTGGTGCAAAGGCAGCCATGGAGCATGGCTATCACTTTAGCTGCCGCGGAGTGGGCTTCTCCGTTACACTCAGCTAACCAATCGCTCAAGTACGTTCCCGGCCTATGAGGCCGTCCAAAGGATGACCCTATTAAGGCTCCACCTAGCTAGACATTAGGGATGGCTTTGACTCGAACTTTAAGATAGCGTAACTTTGCGATCCACGTAAATCATGCACGAATTATGCTATGTTACAAGAGCTTGTAGGCTATCACGGTACTAACACGGAGGCTGTCGACTTTATTCTCACGGAGAACTTCAGGGTTAGTGCCGGAGAAGATGAATGGCTAGGTCACGGTGTTTACCTCTTTACAAAGGGTGTGAGCTGTCCAATCCAGAATGCGGTAGAGTGGGCGAAAAACCAAGCCTACAGCCGCGAAGGTAATAGGTACGATAGCTACACAGTATTGGAAGCGACAGCACGTTGCTCTAGACTATTGGATCTCAGGTATTTTGAGGGACTCAGTGCGTTTGATACTGTTCGTGAGAAAATTTTAGAAAAACACGATAAGCATTTTGCGCGAAATCGGCGAATAAAAAATGATAATCGTGTTATGTGGAATTTAGTAGCTCAGATGATGAATTTAGAGGTCATCATCCATAGCGTTTATATAAAGAATCGAATTCAGCGTATCAAAAGAATCGATTCCAATGTGCAAAATACGACAGTTATGTGCGTGAAAGATCCGAATTCAATAGATGTAGAGACCATCAAGGTTTTTTCCAGTGGAGCGGTATAATCATGAAATTAGACGAATTAGTGACCCAAGCTCTTTCTAAGATAGATAGCATGTCGGTTGACGAATTTGAGGGTGAATGCCACAAGGCTGGTTACGTACCGATTCGTAAACCGCAATTTTCTATGCATGCGGCCATGGTTGTGAACGCAGAGTCTGCCGTGGGAATAATTACCTACCGTCACAATGTTGTTCTAAACGGCAAAGGCGATCAGTCTTATGGCTCTGATTCCTCAGAAGAGAGTTCATTCCCGATAGCGGCTTAAAACTAATGAAAATTCAGTTAGTTAATAACAGAGTTAGGCGGCTTAGCCTAAGTGAAGATGAAGTAGCTAAAAAAGACGACTTTTCTTTCAGCCTTTCGAATGGGTTTACAGAAGAAGAGTCAACATCTTTTTTTGTTTTGTTTGATTTGGCGATTACATCCGAGCAAGGTTATAAATTAGAAATTTCATATGAAGCCAGTTTTAGCACTGATGCGCCTATAAGTTCTGATTTTAAAGAATCTGCATTCCCAATAGTGAATGCACCGGCTATTGCGTACCCTTATCTCCGCAGTTTCATAAGCTTAGTTACGCTGAATTCAGGCTATGAGCCTCTAATATTGCCAACGATCAACTTCCAGGCGATGGCGAATAAAGGGATCGACAATACTACTGATTTGTAAACAGGCATGACTCTTTCCCCGTTTCTCTAACCAGCCGGTCAATCGGGCACCAAAAGCGTACCTCTTTTGGCGCCCTCCGCTGGTCCTCCGGCGCAAGGCGCCCGCTAGAAACCCATTATACTAATGCCCGGCTTTTATAACTCGGCCGCCAGGAAGCAGCCCTGGTTGATGGCGCGTTTGGCGTCTAGCTCCGCTGCCACGTCGGCACCACCAATCAGATGCGTTGAAACCTTGGCAGCTTCCAGTTCTGCCTGAAGCTCGCGCATTGGGTCCTGGCCTGCGCAGATGATGATGGTGTCCACCGGCAAGAGTTTGTCTTCGCCCTGCTCCGCCCGCTTGGCGGTCACGGTGATGTGCAGGCCTTGGTCGTCAATCTTGCGATAAGTGACGCCCGGAATCATCTGTACTTCACGGTGCCTTAGTGATGTACGGTGAATCCAGCCCGTTGTCTTACCCAGGTTCTTACCGATTTTCGAGGTTTTGCGCTGTAGCAGGTACACCTGACGCGCCGGCTCTGGCAGCTGGGGTTCTATGCCTTTAACACCGCCACGATGCTGAGCGCTGAAGTCTACACCCCACTCTTTCATGAATTCGTCAGTATCCAGGGCGGCGGAAGCACCCTGATGGGTAATGAACTCGGACACGTCAAAACCGATACCACCGGCGCCGATGACTGCAACCCGCTTGCCTACGGGCTTGCGACTTTTCAGGGCGTCCAGGTAGCTGATAACGCTGGGGTGTTCGATGCCGTCGATGTCTGGCATGCGCGGCTGAACGCCGGTGGCCAGAATGACTTCGTCATAACCGCTGGCAATCAGCTCTTTGGCGCTAACGCGGGCGTTCAGACGCACGTCAACATTGTGCTTTTTCAACATAACGCCGTAATAACGCAAGGTTTCGTAAAACTCTTCCTTGCCGGGGATCAGTTTGGCAACGTTAAACTGACCGCCAATTTCTTCGCCCGCGTCATACAGGGTGACCTTGTGGCCGCGTTCGGCCGCAACCGATGCGGCTGCCATGCCCGCAGGGCCCGCGCCCACCACCGCAATGTTTTTCGGATTGGCGGTTTTCACGTAATTCAGTTCGGTTTCGTGACAGGCCCTTGGGTTGACCAGGCAACTGGTGAGTTTATTGCTGAATGTGTGATCCAGACAGGCCTGATTGCAACCGATGCAGGTGTTGATTTCATGGGAGCGATCTTCAGCGGCTTTCTGCACCAACTCAGCATCCGCAAGAAAAGGCCGCGCCATGGACACCATATCGGCGTCGCCTTCGGCCAGAATTTTCTCTGCCACTTCCGGCATGTTGATGCGATTGGTGGTAATCAGCGGAATGCTGACTTCGCTTTTTAACCGCGCGGTGACCTTGGAAAAGGCGCCGCGGGGAACGGAAGTGGCGATGGTGGGTATGCGGGCTTCGTGCCAGCCAATGCCGGTGTTGATAAGAGTAGCGCCGGCTTTTTCGATTTCTTTGGCCAGCTGCACCACTTCTTCCCAGGTGCTGCCGTCTTCGATCAAATCCAGCATCGACAGGCGATAAATCAGAATGAAGTTGGGCCCGACCCGCTCACGCACACGGCGCACAATTTCAATCGGCAGGCGAATGCGGTTTTCGTAGCTACCGCCCCACTGGTCCGTGCGCTGGTTGGTGTGGGCCACAATAAACTGATTGATAAAGTAGCCTTCAGAACCCATGATTTCGACGCCGTCGTAGCCGGCCTTCTGGGCCAACTTCGCGCACACGGCGTAGTCTTCAATCTGCTTTTCAATACCGGCTTCGTCCAGCTCTTTGGGAGTGAACGGATTAATAGGCGCCTGAATGGCAGACGGCCCCACCAACGCCGGTGAGTAGGCGTAGCGGCCGGCGTGCAGGATCTGCATGCAGATTTTGCCATCGGCCTGGTGCACGGCATCGGTGATGACTTGGTGTTGTTTGACTTCGTCATCGGTGGTCATTTTTGCGGCGTGCTGAAATACGCCACCTTCTTCATTAGGTGCAATACCGCCGGTGACAATCAGGGCTACGCCGCCGCGGGCGCGCTCAGAGTAAAACGCGGCCAGGCGCTCAAAACCGTTTTTGGCTTCTTCCAGGCCGGTGTGCATAGAGCCCATCAACGCGCGGTTGCGCAGCTTGGTAAAACCCAGGTCCAGCGGTTCCAGTAGGTGGGGGTATTTGCTTAGGCCTGGTGTGGCGGCTGCATTGGCATTAGTCACGGTCATGTCTCTTCTTCCTCATCATCATTGAGATTATGTTTTTTGTATAAGCTACCCTTGTGCTCGCGGTTCAACAATATCCTGGGGGGACAATTTGCTATCCTTAGGTTAGGCTTTAAGAAACCCGCTGAATGGCTTTCTAAAAGCCCGCTGAATGGCTCTCTGAAAAAATGCCAACAACAAAGACGACCAAACTCAAACCGGCTTACGCTCTGGGTGACATAAGCGTGCTCTATGCTGCGGTGCTGTTGCGCGCCGCCGCTGCAGAAGGTGCAGACGCCGCGGCGCTGGCGCAACGGTTTCGGCTAGACGCACAAACCCTGGAGTCTGCAGAGGCACGCATCAGCATTCCTCATTACATGCGCCTGGGCCATGCCGCCATCACCGAAACTGGCAACCGCGCTCTGGGTTTGCGTATGGGGGCGCTGTCACGGCCGGTGGATGCAGGCTTGGCAGGGTTGGCTGGCGAGTGCGCCGCCAGCGCTGGCGCCGGCCTGAGCACGCTGATTCGCTATGCCCTGCTCACCAGCCAAAACAGCCGCGGTTTACCCGAGGTACAGAGCGCAACTCGCAAAGCGGTGTTTTATTCCATCCGCCCTTATAACGACTACAACTGCTTTGTGGTGGATTCGGTTCTGGCGGCCTGGACCCAGTTTTTGCGAACGCTGACCGGCGATTATGGGGTGCTGGAAAAAGTGCAGATTGAGTACCCGTCGCAAGGAATGGACGAGCTGTATGAAAGCTGGTTCCGCTGCCCGGTGCAGTTTGGCGCTCCTGAAAACAGCCTGATGGTAAAAGCCGACACCTGGCAGCAAACGACCCGCCAGGCCCAACCGGCCATGCACGGCGCGATGGTTCGGCAATGTGAGCAGCAATTACAGCAAGTGCAACGGGGCTGGAAGCTGCAAGAGCAGGTGCAGCATTGCCTGACCCCCCTATTCCGGGGCGAAACCCCGGCCCTGGGCACCGTCGCCGCAAAACTGGGCCTGACGCCCTGGACCCTGCAACGGCAACTGGCCGCCGAAGGCATAAAGTATAAAGATTTAGTCGACAACACCCGCCAGCAACTGGCCGTGGACTACCTGCGCGAAACCCGCCTGTCGCTGGCGGAAGTGTCGTGGCTGCTGGGCTTTGCCAATCCGGCGGCTTTTCATAAGGCTTACAGGCGCTGGTTTGCGGTTAGTCCAGGGGAGCATCGGAAGCGGCTGATTGATCGGGTGCAGGCAAGTCGAGGGCCAGACCGGGGACGGATTTGAAATCCGTCCCCTAAGATTAAGGCCAGAACGGGGACAGATTTCAAATCTGTCCCCTTGCGAGGTTTGGGACAAGTCGGGGACGGATTTCAAATCCGTCCCCTGGCGATACGCCGCTTTATTTCATTCGCAAATTTTGCGCTACCCGTTAACTCATTGCTGTTGATAGCCGATCTGATGCGTTCATCGGTTTTGGATACTGCGCTGTCTTCGACGAAACGTTTGTAGGCTTCAGCGCGAAGGTGTCTGTCAGCGGCAAGTTCGCAAAACGTCGCGGGTTCATCTAGCCAGTGGCAACGCCTTAATCCTATGCGGGCGGCATAGCTTGACCACTCATACAATTCCGCACTCTTGACCATCTCAGCTTTGACGGGGTTAAGCTCTACATAACGGCAGCAGGCCAGGAGATATGCGTCGGTATCGATAGGGCTGATTTTATAACGCCCGTCCCACAGGGTGCCACTGCGGCCCTCGGTGGTGTTAGCGAAGCGAGTTTGACGACCTGCCAGGCGTTTCATCAACAGGGGAATAGCTGTTGTGTTGTCGTTTGCCTGGACAATCAGGTGAACATGATTGGTCATCAAGCAGTAGCTGTAGACTTCTATTTCGTAGGTTTGCTTCCACTCTTCGAGATTCGCCAGGTAGTAATTGAAGTCTCGCGGCCGAACGAACACTGGCTGGCGGTTGTGGCCGCGCTGGACGATGTGATGGGGAAAACCGGGGGCAATTAATCTGGCTTGTCTGGGCATTAGCTGCTCCTTGCTGTTGAAACACAGAATCCGTTCTGTGTTTGTTATGTTAGGGGATTGTAAGTCGGGGACGGATTTGAAATCTGTCCCCATGTGTGGGGTTAGGTCGGGGACGGATTTTAAATCTGTCCCCATGTGTGGGTTTAGGTCGGGGACGGATTTTAAATCCGTCCCCATGTGTGGGTTTAGGTCGGGGACGGATTTTAAATCCGTCCCCAAGTGTGGGGTTAGGTCGGGGACGGATTTTAAATCCGTCCCCTTGGAAATCCGTCCCCCGTGCGTTATCAGACTGGATTGGTCGCCAGAATCTTTTTCAGAAAGTCCTGTGTGCGGGGGTCTTGCGGGTTGGAGAAAATCTCGCTGGGTGGGCCTTGCTCTACAATCCTGCCGCCGTCGATAAAAATCACTCGGTCAGCGACATCGCGGGCAAAGGACATTTCGTGGGTGACCACCATCATGGTCTGGCGCTCCGATGCCAGTTGTTTCATTAGCCCCAACACTTCTTCCACCCATTCCGGATCAAGAGACGAGGTGGGTTCATCAAACAGGATGACTTCGGCTCCCGTGGCCATGGCGCGGCCGATACCCACCCGTTGCTGCTGGCCACCGGACATTGACGCAGGATAGGCATCTGCTTTGTCTGCAAGGCCGATACGTTCAAGAATCTCCCGGGCGCGCTGGTAAGCTTTTTCTTTTGGCCACTTGTCGACCACCACCAACCGTTCGGCAATGTTTTCCAATGCGGTTTTGTTAGCGAACAAGGCGTAATTCTGGAACACAAAAGCAGTTCGGCGACGCAGTGAGAGAATCTGTGCCCGGCTTGCCCGGTTCACATCCACCGTAAGGTCGCCGATGGTAATTTTGCCCGCCGTGGGGCGTTCCAGAAAATTTAGACAGCGTAGCAGCGTGGATTTACCGGTTCCCGAGGGACCAATAATAACAATGATTTCGCCCTTCTCGATGGTCAGATCAATACCGTCGAGCACCACAGTCTTGCCGAAGTGTTTGCTCAGAGCTTTAAGTTCAATCATCGGCTATAGGCCTTATTCAGGCGAATTTCCAGATACTTTTGCAATTGTGAAAGTATCTCGACCACGATCCAGTACATCACAGCGGCGACGATGAACGCCTCAAAATACAGAAAACTGCCGGCGGCTTCTTTCTGGGTGGCCCCCATCAGTTCGGTGACCCCGAGGGTAAACGCCAGGGAAGTAGCCTTGATCATATCGATGAAGTAGTTCATCAGTGTGGGCAGGGCAATCCGGGTGGCCTGGGGCAGAATAATGCGGCGCATCAGCTGGCTATTGGTCATGCCAATCGAGACCGCGGCCTCGGTCTGGCTGCGATCTACGCCAATGATGGCGGCGCGGATCGATTCCGCCATATACGCTGAAAAGTGCAGGGTCAGGCCCATAATGGTCGCGGTGACGCCGTCTATCACGGTTAACACGCTGAACAATTGTGGCAGCCCGTAATAGAACAAGAACAACTGGACCAGCAGTGGCGTACCCCGGAAAAACGAGATGAACACGATGGTCAGCTGATTGAGTACCGGGATGCCCAGCACTCGCACCACTGCGAACACGCAGGCAAGAATCAATGCCATTACCATGGCCACCCCCGCCAGTTGCAGGGTAAGGGGCAGATAGCCAAGCAGAACAGGCACCAGCCCGAGCATGTACTCTACGTTCAGAATGCCCATAGGGTGTCAGGCCTTGTGGTGCCTATCATGGCTGGGTGATGTCAGTGCCGAACCATTTTTCGGAAATGGACGCCAGAGTGCCGTTTTCCCGCAGCGTTTTCAGGGCTTTATTAACCTCGTCTCGCAGGGCCCGACCTGTTTCTGTGTCCTGGAACGGATAGGCGTTGGTGATTTGTGAGAAGGGCTTACCGGCCAGTGCCAGCGGCAGGGGTTTGTCTTTGATGATCTGACTGGCGCTGACCCGATCCATCACAAAGGCATCCACGCGGCCCAGGGCGGTATCGCGCTGAATATTGCTCTCGTAGGTTTTGATGTTGATCTGGTCGGCGTAAGGCAGTTCACGCAACAGTGTTTCGAAATTAGAGCCGAGATTCACCGCGACCGTTTTGCCTTTGAGATCCTCGACATCCTGAACCTCGGTATTACCTTCTTTAACGACTACTTGAGCGCCGTCGTAAACGTAGGGTTCACTAAAAACATACGCCTGCTGCCGTTCTTCGGTGATGGTGATCTGATTGGCGACGGTATCGATTCGCCCGGTTCCCAGCATGCCAAACAGCCCCGAGAAATTCGCAGTCTGGAAGATGATCTCGCGCCCCATCTCCTTACCCAGGGCGTTCATGATATCTACCTCAAAGCCTTTGAGTTCGTCTTGTTCCACGAAGGTAAACGGGAAATATTGCCCGGACATGCCCACTCTCATTGGGTCTTCCTGAGCGAACAATTGCGGGCTGAACATGAGCGATAAAGCCATGAGTGAGTTAACTAGCCAAAATTTCATAACGTCTCCTGAGTTTTTTGCCCGTGCGTCAATTATGGGCCGGACCGTAAGTGAGCCATCGCCCAACATACAAGAAATGGGCAGCAAAATCTTTGTGGGAATTATGGATGCTGCTCAACCACACCAATTCCATTGTAGACTTTGTCATGATGAATGACCTAAGACGACAACGCGGTGAGGATTGGTATGGGTGACACTATTAGCAATCCCCTGATGAAGCCATGGAAGCGAGGCATGCGGCCATGGCTACTCTTTATTCTGCTAATTGCGCTGGTTGCTCTTCTTATTGTTCGTGATGACCTGCGACAAGACGCAGCTGAAAGCGGCGAAACCGCAGTCCGTTACCTCGCCTTCGAGAAGCTGGGCTGGTCACCGAGAGAGGTCTTTGTCTGGCGTTTGCGCCTGGCGGGACTGCTGGACAGCCCGCTGGGGCAGGAATGGACCGGGGCCGTTGAGCGGGCGAGTGACAAGCCTGTGCGAGTTGGCGATCAGTACCGCACCTCTGAATTCTTTGCGGATGACCAGATTGAGGCGCACGTTTATCAAGTCACGCTTGAGCGGGGAGAATTGCTGATCTGGCAACTTAGCCGTCAGGATATGTCCGAGAGTCGGTTGTACGCCAGCGTGGAACGGCACGACAGCGACGGCCAGGGCTGGCCAAACGTCGCGTACCTGGAGGCAGATGGCGCAACCAAGAGCCACGTTGTGTCTTCATCGGGCGACTACCGCATCGTTCTTCAGCCGGAGTTGTTCGCCGGGGTGGCGTATTCGCTGGCCCTCGCTCATGGCGGCTCCTTGCCGTTTCCTGTAGTGGCCGCATCCCAGCGCGATATAGGCAGCCGCTTTGGCGCACCTCGCGATGGCGGTGCCCGGGAGCATCATGGCGTGGACATATTTGCCAAAAGAGGAACGCCGATTAAAGCGGTCACGGATGGCCATGTTAGGACCGGCACAGGAGGCATTGGCGGCAATCACGTGTGGCTATCGGGTGGTTTGCTGGGACTGGGCGGTGCCCGCTACTACTACTACGCCCATCTGGATTCATTCGAAATTGAATCCGGCGACAGGGTTAAAAAAGGCGAGATACTGGGATACGTGGGCAACACCGGTAACGCCAGAACGACGCCACCGCATCTGCACTTTGGAATATACTCAGGCGGCCCGATTGATCCGGCGCCTTTTCTGAAACCGGAACCGGTGTTGCCTGATCGATGATGGCTGATTGGCAGGTTTGTTTTAACAGCGGCAATTACAGTTCCACCGCATCATTCACGCCTTCATCGTCGTCGTATTCTTCCGACCGGATTTCAAGCAGTTCTTCCTGGTAGTCATTCATTTCTACGCTCCGTCTCTGTTTTTTTACAGCATGGGGCGTGATTGTTACCGGCTGATGACGGAAAACTGGAGTAAGCAGCGTGTGATTAGCTTGGTAGCCTAATCGTTAATACAGCTCGAAATGGTGCAGCTCCAGGGTCACAGAAAGTCGATATATTCTTTGAGTCTTGAAACTGTTTGGGGCAGCTGCTGCTTTTGCAACGTTTTCAGCAGGGTATCAACATCTACGTCAGGATTTCTCAGGGCCATTCGCTGATTGTGAATAGCTTTACAGCAAACCGTTGGGGCCATGTCGATCTGATAAAGGATAAAATCGTCGGGATGAATGGCGTCAATGCCATAAGGATTTAATAACGCCTTCGGAAAGTCTTTCAGATTAAAAGTTACGATTGCGTTGGCACTGCAGCGTATGGCTGCCGCCAACACATGTCTGTCATTAGGATCAGGTAGTTCAAGACTGTCGATAAGCGATTCATAACCATAAACTTTTGCGTCGCGAACGTGACGATCCATTAGGTCCCTTGTACGCTCTAAAGATTCACGGGAGTGTTTTTGAGCTCGCAGCAACGCATTGATCCACTCATTATGAATATGATCGCTCCAATGCGCTTTAAACAAATCAGTCAGTGCAAGGCGCATAAGCGTATCTCGTAAAGGTGCTGGATACAGCACGCACGCATCATACACAACCGTGAACTTACTCATAAGCCACTAATACCCCATGCCTTCTTTTTGCGAAAGTTGCGCCAACTCGTCTAACGCCAAAGATCGCTGGTTATCTGTTTTTTCTTTGAAGGCTAAAACGTCTTGCAGTTTTACGCGCCGATGAGCACCTACTTTACCGAAGGGAATCTCACCGTCCTCAAGCAGCCGGACAAGAAACGGACGACTTACATTCAGCAGGTTGGCTGCGTCTTGCGTGCTGATCTCCTGGTGATACGGAATCAAGCTTATGGCGTTGCCCTGAGATATTTCCGAAAGCACGTCCAGCAGGATTTGCAGCACATGCCCGGGCAACACTAATTCATCAGATTCCCCGTTGCTGCCGCGAAGAGAGAGATTTACTCGATCCACATCGGCGTATTTGGATAAAGTACGACTAGAGAGTTTTGCTTGCTCTACTTCTACCGGTGTAGGTAAGTGAACAATTTTTTGCGCAGACATCGAATGCCTCCTAATACTAGATAGTTAAAGCGCAGTGGCGCCTTGATCCAAGTATACACAGTGCAAACGAAATAAACGAAACGCCGCGATTTCCCGCTTGACCTCGATCGCCGGGAAGAAGCCTTTGGTCAGGTCTGACGTCAGAGCGGAATAGCGTGACGGGTTCCGTCTGGCAGCTCAATGTCTAAGCTAACTTTGGCGCCAGCGCCTTCCACATATCGCTTAACCGAAGACAGTTTCAAATCTTTTCCAAGCTTCTCCATGCTGGCGATTGTAGGCTGAGTGACGCCCATGGCTTCTGCCATATCATTTTGCGTTTTTTGCAGTAACACGCGAACTTCAGCCAGGTGGATTTTCAGTAGAATGCCTTCCGCCTTAGCTTGTGCTCGCTTTACGACGTCCGGCTTTTCGCTCGCCAAAAGCGTGTCCAGAGAATGTGCCATATCATTTACCTCGTTGGAGCTCGTCCAGATGCGCTGAAAATTCGCGGTCGGCCACGGAAACCATGTCTTCATAAAAACGCTTTTCTTTACCAATCTTTTCTCCGGCGCAAAGAATGATACCTGCCCGAGTTGGATCAAACGCAAAGAATGCTCGAATTGGATTCCCCTTGCTCTGAACTCTTAGTTCTTTCATGTTGCTGTGTGCAGACCCGTATACACTGTCGGCATAAGGCCTTGATAGCATCGGCCCTTTCGCTTGCAGAACTAATTTTCTGCCAAGACGTTTTCCCGATCGGTATCATCAAGACTCATGTACCACTCATCGAATTTTTTTGTTGTTTTAATCTGCCACATAAAACACCTGAATTATAGATCGCAGACTATATAGATTGCAATCGATATCAAGGCATGACTCGCTGCTATTTTCTTGGACGACCAAGTGTATATAGTTAGTCATTAGCTACTCCTTGCTGCGGGCGCACAGAATCCATTCTGTGCAGGGCGGTTCTAGTTTGGCGAAAATAGATCTGTTCCGGCTTGTACGTTCAGGACTAGCGCCATAAGTGATTGGCCAGATCGGTCCGGTTTTCGCGCTTGATGGCTTCGTAGTCTTCTTCGTTCATAGTGCGCCAGTATAAGGGGTCTCGTCCTTTCTTCTCGTCTTGGGCGCGGGTGGTGAGGTCCAACTGACGATGGGCTTCGAACAGGGGAATATCCGGCAGCGACTTGGTCACGTCCATGTACTGGCGAATCAGGTCCCAATAGGCCAGCACGTCTTCGCGGTTGGTGGTGGCGGCGAGAAGCTGGTTCATGGGCAGGGCCCATTCCTGAGTCTTGTGGACCAGAACCAGCCGGTACCAGATATTGCCCTGATGATCCGGCAGACTCAGCAGGTAGCCGTCCCATTCATGAAAAGGGGCCTGCCCCCGGATTTCTCCTGACTGGTCTTTCTTTTCCGGGTTTTTGAACAAGGTCACCATGCCGGTGCGGCGGTTAAGCTCCCAGAGAGGGCCTTTGGGTTCCTGGTAGACTAGTTTGGGGTATTTTTTCTCGAGGAAGCGGCCGATACCCCAGCAGAGGAGCATGGGTAGGAAAAAATAAGCCAGGAAAGGGAAGATGCCATCCCAGAAATACTTTTGAAAATTCATGTATTCTGGCAATTGGGTCCAACCGAATACGATGACCAGTAAAAAAATCGGAAATAACCAAGTGAACAATATCCGCCCTCCGTGCTGCATCCACAGCAGAGCCCAGCTTACTTTGGGCAGAGTGGCGTAGCGTATGCTGTCGCCATTGATCCATCCAACCGGGTTAAACGGCTCGCCCCCGGCCTCAGCCTCAGTTTTAAAGCGACCAAGATTCTCTTCGTCCTCCCTGACTTCCTGGGGCCCCCAAGTTTTGAGAAAGTTCGGGGGGTAAACACCGGACAATTTTCCCTTCGGCAGCGACGGCCCCATGGTCCAGCTTTTGCGGAACAATGTGCTCTGTTGGCTGGGCTCCGCAAATTCCGGGGATTTACGGTTGCTACGGTAGGCGGTGGGCGCGTAGTCGAAGTCGTCCTGAACGGCAGTCATGTGCCTTCCTCCGCTTTATGGGTCTGTTCATCCGCCCAAAAAAGCTGATCGGTTTCACTGAAGTCTGGTTTGCCGTGTACCGCCAGATCGAAGGTGACCGGGTCGTGCAGCTCTGGAGCGGGGAACACCAGGTTGCGAGAGCCTTGACCGTAGTCCCAACTGCTGTGCCATTGAGCCCGGACCAGCACCTCGCTGGTTTTTACACCCTCCTGGCCCCGGAAGTTCTTGAATGTCACCCGAGGCGGTAGGGCCAGGTAGTAGACCTTGCCACCAGGCAAGGACTGCTCCAGCACGACCCTTGGCTGTTCCTGCAAGATTTTCCGTTGGGTTTTCGGACCACGCTGCGTGGGCTTGCGGGTGACCTGCACCGGACGCATGGCGACGGTCAGGCTGGCCTCGTTTAGCATGGCGGTCGCATTGTTTTCCACTCTTACCACCGTGTTGATTTTTGCAAACTCGCTGTCCTGGCGAGGGTCTATGGTGTACCCCTGACCTGCCAGTTTGGCTGACATGTTGTGGGCCGTCTCGATGGTAATACGAGGACTGGCTAACAAGTCCACCAGCCGGTAGTACGTTTCTTGCGGGTTGTTGGCCAGGTGAAGATAGGCATCATCCTGTTCTGGCCCGAACGGTCCACGCTTTAGCCAGTCTACCAAGGGCGGGTCGTCCAGCACTATTGCAAGTAACCCGGCCCCGATAGCCAGGGTGGCACCGGTCACCACCCAGCCCCAGGGACCCAGACCCAGCAGTATGGGAGCTATGCCCGCTTCGGTCATTTTCGCCATCATCAGGCCGCCCATTAGCATCATGCCGCCTCCGACGGCTGAGGCCCCGTAAGCTGCAGCGGCATCCATATCGCCGGTATCCCACTCGTGGGCCATGTCCAGTAATGACACCGACATGGTGAGCCCGGCTGTGACGATGCCCCCGAGCATGCGTTTTGTTACTATTTCTGGAATTGCGCGGGCCAAAGAAGGTAGCGCTCTTTGAAAGACTGGATTGGTGGTTTGGAAGGCTTTCTCGCTAAGCTTTGGCAACACATTCCCCCAGATCTTGAGATCCATGCTTAGCCGCTCAGCAGCAATGGTGCCTGCAAAAAATAGATCCAATCCTGCACTTACAACTCCGAATCCCGCACGAGTTAGACCTTTCTGAGCCTCGACTTTTCTCAACAAACTGAGTTCACTCCAAATATTATGTCCCTCAAACACCAGCACCAAATAAGGCACCCTTATCCGGCTAAAAAGTTCATCCCACCGTTTCAGCCTGCGCATATCCCGCTGAGCTCGAACCACCTCGGAGGTCTCGGGAGCGGCGTATACATGCATCCGCCGGGCTTCGGCGGTGTCGGCCAGATCGGGGATAGCGGATTTTCGGGTACTGGCCAGGGGGTTGCCGTCAGCATTCAGGTATTCTCCGTAGAAGCGCCGGTGGCCATTGGCTTTGTGGGTGTATTCCCGGTCTGTTTCTGTTAACCCCATGTCCAGGCCGGACGCCGGGTCGCGCAGCCCGAGGATAATCCAGCCCTGTGGGACGGCATTGCGGGCGACCATCTGGACACTTCCCAACAGAGCGGGGTCGCGCGCCTTGGCCATCCGTAGCAGGGGGCCGTAAAGTCGGCTCTCGAGCCTGTAAGTCTGGGACTGCAGCCGGTTGGCCAGTGCCCGGACATGCTTGTCGATCCCGTCCAGGATAGCGCCAACGGCGGCCATCCATCGCTTGAGCTCTGAGGACAGATCGATGGCATCGGTTTTTACCAGACCTGCCAGTGCTGCAGATGTGAGGGTCTGTACTTCGTCCGGTTGCGTTAGCTGGTCGGGCAACTGCTCCAGGTCGGCAGGCCGGCAGCGACCATCGCCACACTCTGCCCGGTTCCCGCTCTCGGTGGCTGCGCTGCCCACTTCATCTGACTGCTCCGGCGGGAACAGCATGGCGTGCAAGGGCTGATCACTGCCGTCTCCAACAATTTTCAGGACCAGATCGTTGGCGTCCCGCACTTGGGCTTCGCTGGTGGGGGCCGAACGCGCGAGGTGATCGCAACTGTTGGGGTCTAAGGCCAGGACATGGAACAGATCCCGCGTGAGGGCAAAACCCTCGATATAGTCGGCACCGGAAAGGCTGAACAGGTCTGCCATGGCGACCTGATTATCGGTTTGCCGGACCAGGTCCACCAATTGTTTCTGGGCTCCGGCCAGCTCCTCCCTCGCAAGCTGGCGTTGGGCTGTCAGAAGGTGGGCGTGCAGAGGGCTGAAGCGGCTGGTGTCAATCTCTTCCAGGTACCGGTGCAGGGGATTGGCCTGGCCCCCCAGTCGCTCGGGCCCCATCAGCCGGTAGACTACCTGAGCACTGTCGCTATGGGGCTTCTGCCCTATCGCTTCCAGCAGGCTGGTTAAAAACCGCTGGGCTTCCAGTGCTTCGATCAGGCAATGCCGCAGGCGGAACAGGCGGTCTTTCAGGATAATGCCGCCATAACCCTTCTCCCGCGGGGCGGAAAGAATGTCCTCAGTGGATTCCAGTGTTTGCCAGAGGGAATTTTCTTCAGCACCGGATGTTTCATCCATGAAGGCCGCTGCTCGCGCTGCGGGCGCTCGCCTTAGGGGAGCGTCCCGGTAACGCGCGGCTTCCCAGGGTTTCGGCAGATGCTGCTCCAGATAGGGCTCCCGGAGCCTCATTTCAGGAAGTTGTAACAGGGAAATCAGGTGACCGGGCGTCTGCCGATCGCTCAGTTGCGAGGCGACCTCCGGCGCTGGCTCCGGCCCCTTTAACCCTTGACACCTTTCGGCCCGAGCCGAATCAGAAGTCTCTAGATAAGCAACACGCCGCGAGGACCACTGTACTTCAGAGAACGCCATCTGGAATTCACAAAGATGAGATCGATTCATTTCGCTGACCGGCATCCAGATGGCCTGTTGAGGCTTTCCTATGGCTGGTCGCCGATTTTCTGTCAGACAAGATTCGTCGCTGTTTCGGTAATCCGTCAGACGAATATCCAGAAACTCCATTGTTCTCGAATCGGAGTAGCGAACTTCCAGCTCCCGCCAGAGACGCCCCTTTCTGAATACGTAAATAAAGCCCGGGCGCACAGGTACCAAATGTTCGTTCGGGTGACCGGGCTCGGGCTCGGGATCGTGAATGAGTGTCAGGGGAACCAGCGGCAGGATACGATTCCACTGTTTTTCCATTTGCCTTTCGGTGGCGGAAACCGCGGCACCCGCACAGGAGCGCCCTCCTCTGCATCAATATCCAACCAAATATTCCTTGCAGGCTGGGCCTTCCATGGCCAGACATGCAGCAAGCTGTTGCCGGGCTCATCCAGTGAAACCTGGTTCTCCAGCCACTCCTGCTGTTCGTTGTTACGCTGGTCAAAGATCCGGAACGAATGCCCCTCTGCGGAACTTTTCCCAATCACCTCGATGATCAACGATTCGCCTTCGCAGGCCGGGCCACAGCTTCCTGCTGTCTGGGTAGACGTGGTTTCAGACATCCCTGTGATTCCTTTCCCTTAAAACAATAAATTCATGGTCAGGCGCTGGCGTCATTCAGTGCCAGCCACTGTTGCTCGTTCAGTGTCGGCATCGGTGACATGGCAATCGGCTCCGGGTTTTCATCTATTACCCAGCGCTGCTGACCGGGCTTGCCGTGCCAGTACAAAGCACGCTCAATTATATTGGCCTTCGGCTTTGATTTTACCGCCAAGCGGTGCCAGATTTTTGGGTCGTAGAGCCGCAAAAGCCCTTTCCGGTTGCCGTCGAAACACACGGTCAGCCGGGCTCTTAACCAACTGGCTACAGCATCCAGGCCCTGTGTAGACTCTAAAAGTAAACCGCTCAATCTTTCTTCTTCAAGGCCCATCAATGCCCAGCGATATTCTTCGCTGTTCTGTGCCGTTTCCAACAGAACCGGGCTTTCATCCAGGTAGGTTTGCCACTCGCTGTCCGCAAACAGATAAACCCATCGAGGATTATCGGAAATATTGTAGAGCGCCTGAAGCAACGTCTTTTTCTGCCGGGATTCCAGAACCAGATAGCGCGCATCGGTTGAGCTAATCATGGTGTACGACCTCTCCATTTATAGCTGCTGCGCTCGACCACACGGGCAATTGCTCAAGGGGCAAGAGCCGTCTGGCCGTTCCTGACACTGCTCCACCACCGCAGACCTGTTCATTCTTGCCTGCTTCAATCGATGGGCAACTATTGGTTTTGGTTTGGCATTCGGCCGCTGGCCAACATCCGCCAACTGCACAGGTGCCACCGCCCCACCGGCGTTCATTTTGATCGCAGCACCGCCCATAGACACGCCACTGGGGTCGATCTTCACAAAGCTGCCGCCGGCTTTGAGGTGCAGTGTGCCGGTTACGCTAAAGCTGTGGTCTTTGCCTGTGCGCTCGCGCTTTTCTCCGCCTATGGTTTCGTGTTTGTTGGCTTTGACGTGGCTTATCCGGGTTTTCTCTATGGTCAGGTGGCTGTCAGAGTTGATGACTTCGGTGCGGTTGTTTTCGGTGAGCAGGTCCAGATTTTTCTGAGCGTGAATATAAACCTGCTGTTTATCGGCTTCGTCTTCAAAGCGTAATTCGTTGCTGCCCTCGCCCTTGTGGGTGCGAGTTTTCAGGAAGGTGCAGGTTTTGTGTTGCGGCAGGGCGTAAGGCGGCATGCTGGTGGCGTTGTAAGTGCAGCCGGTGATGATGGGCTGATCCGGGTCGCCATCCAGGAAGGAGACGATGACTTCGTTTCCGATTCTGGGCAGGGCCATAAAGCCGTATTGACCACCAGCCCAACCTTGACTGACCCGGAGCCAGGCGCTGCTGTGTTGGTTATTCGCGCTGCTTTCGGCGTTGCCGGATAGCGGCCGCCGGTCCCAGGGGAAACGGACTTTTACCCGGCCGTGTTGGTCGCAGTGGATTTCTTCGCCCTCTGGGCCTGTGACTATGGCCACTTGTGGCCCGTTCATTACGGGTCGGGGACGGGAGCGAGATTGGGGACGGATTTGAAATCCGTCCCCATCGGGCAGATCGGAGACAGGTCGGGGACGGATTTGAAATCCGTCCCCTTGAGATAGATCAGGGACAGCAACATCGGGGACAGATTTCAAATCTGTCCCCTTGGCGGAGTACATCTCGGGTCCAAGGTGGGGACGGATTTGAAATCCGTCCCCTTGGGGTAAATCGGGGCGCCAGGTTTTATTGGCTGGCATGGCGCTGAACGCGTTGTGATAGGTGGTGGGTTCGGCGCCGGCTTCCTGTTCCAATGCCTGAGGCTGTTTGCCGGTATGGGTGACGCTGGTTAGCAGCCAGTCGCGGTTCATGCTCTCGTGATTGTGACTGTTGAACTTAACTTTCGCACCGCAGGTGAAATCTGGCCGGTTGCTGGCGCCAGTGGGTGCTGGCGTCATTTCGCAGTGCATCCAGACGTACCCGGGTAAAGCGCTGGCCGCTTGCGTCGGCTTTGAATCGGCCGGGGTAGTCGAAGTGTTGATAATCCTGGCGTTGGCTTTCGGCGGCTGCATGGTGTTCGTGCGTCATGGCGTAAGCTGGGTTTTTGAAGGTGTAGTCCTTCATCACCACGGCCGAGGCCTTTACCCGCTCTTCAGAGCGCAAGCGAAAGACGGCGGGTTGCCGGCTACTGCCGCCCGCTTTGGCGTTGTATTCCGCGGCGTCCAATCTTGGGGCGTTACCGTGATGGTCTGCAAAAATAACCCTTGGCTGCTGGCTGGCGTCGATGCTGCCGTGACAGTAGCGGTAATGCCAACCTTCTTCCGCCGCCAGGCGTTGGATAAAGGCCAGATCGCTCTCCCGGTGCTGAACGCAGTATTCCCGAACGTCGCCACGGCACTTCAGTTGAAACGCTACAGCGGATATTCCGCGTTCTTGCAGAAGCGTGCTGACGATAAACTCTGTGGTCTGGCCCTGAAAAATACGACTGTTGTACATCAGCTCAAGGCGCCAAAGGGGCGACTGCAGCACGATTTCATAGCGGGTGCGGTGATGGCCGCTGTCACAAATGACAAACTCGCTGACCACACCGGTAAAGCGCCGCAGTGGCTCGCTGTGCTGCCAAATCACCAGGTCAACCGATTGTTCCAGAACATTGCTGGCATCGATATCAGAATCGGTGCTGGCCAATTGCAGACGACCGCAGAACAGCTGTGAGAGGCTTTCTGTTAGCTCGAAACCGACTACGGAGAATACGTCTGACGGAAAGTCACCGACTTGTGCGGTGAACTGCAGTCCATTTGCTTTGGGCATATCTTCAATCCTTGAAGGTATGTGTTTGGGTGATGTTAGTCTATTTTGGGTGCGCGGCGCTGTCGAGCGTGTCGCAAATCATGCGGTAGGGGACAGACTTCAAGTCTGTCCCCGGAGATGAGGGGACGGATTTGAAATCCGTCCCCTGGGAACGAAAAAACCCCAGATTGTTTCCAATCTGGGGTTTTTAAATTTGGCGGAGCGGACGGGACTCGAACCCGCGACCCCCGGCGTGACAGGCCGGTATTCTAACCAACTGAACTACCGCTCCAAGCTGAAACCGCGTGTGCGATCTTTTCAGATTGCTCGGTGACAACGAGGGCGAATTGTATAGATACCCCACTTTATGTCAACGGTTTTTATGAATATTTTTTATTTTACGGCATTCAGATTTCTGGCATGGCTGCCACAGAGCCCGCTCAATCAGACTCAGGCTGGGCAACGACCGCCACGGGCAGCGTGAAGTAAAAACGGGTGCCGCCGTCTACAGGGCGTTCAAAACCAATTTCACCGCCCTGGGCGTGGATCAACGATTGGCAGGTGGTCAGGCCGATGCCCATGCCGTCGCTTTTGGTGGTGTAGAAGGGCAGGAACAGCTTTTCCTCGGCGTCGTCTTGCAGACCAATGCCGTGATCGCGCACCTCGATGCGCACGAAGCCCTGTGCGGTGAGTGTTGCGCTCACCTCCACCGGTACCGCCGAATCAACACTGCGGGTAGCCTCCAGGCCGTTGCGGATCAAGTTAAGGGCTACCTGCTGGACCTGAATCGGATCTGCCAGCACGTCGGGCAGGTTTGGGGCCAGAGTCAGCTCTATTCCGCCTTCGTTATTGCGCATGTCGACTTCCGCGAACTGGCGGGTATCTTCAAGCAAAGCGGCGATAGCGACAATTTCTTTGCCGGTGGCGGGCTTTTTCATAAACCGGCGGATACGGCGGATGATTTCACTGGCCCGATGCGACTGGGCTTCTACTTTGTCCATGGTTTGCTGCAGCAAAACTAAATCCGGCTCTGCTTTGCCCACCAGGCGTTTGGCCACGCGGGCGTAATTGGTAATAGCGGTCAGCGGCTGGTTCACTTCGTGGGCAAAACCTGCGGCCATTTCGCCCATGGTGGTCATGCGCGAGGTATGGGCCAGCTGGTCGCGCTGCTCTTGCACCGTGGCGCGAGCTTCTTCCAGCGCCTGTTCATTGGCCAGTTCTTCGGTAATATCGCGAAACACCACAACGGCGCCGTGCAACTCGTCGGCATCCTGTTTGGGCGATGAACGATATTTTGCCCGAAACGCCGACCGGTCTACGCGCAACATCTGAATATCGCGCTGTGCTTCTGCAATACCATGACGACAGGTGGCCTGAACCGGCAGGGGTTCCTTGTCATCAGCTGCGGGGGCAAAGTGCAGGTCAAAAAAACATTGGCCAACCAGCTCTTCAACCGGCGCATTCATAATCTGGCCGGCAGCAGGGTTGGCAAATTCAATGGTGCCGTTTTCGTCGAGGCCGTAAATGCCCTCGCTGATGGCGTTAAGAATACGGGACTGATCACTTTGTAATTCACGGTTGCGCGCCTGAAGTTCGCGCTCAAGGCGAATAACCCGGGCGTGGGTTTTTACCCTCGCGATCACTTCCTGTGACTGAAACGGCTTGGAAATGTAGTCGGCGCCACCCAGCGAAAACCCTCTTACCTTAGCGCTCAGGTCGTCAAGCGCTGACAAGAAAACCACCGCGCAATCGGCGGTGGCCGGGTCAGCTTTCAAACGCCGGCAGACTTCATAGCCGTCCATTTCCGGCATCATGATGTCCAGCAGAATCACTTCTGGCTGATGACAGTTGGCCAGTTCCAGCGCTTTTCCGCCTCCGTTGGCGATCAGCAGCCGATAGCCTTTGTCTTTCAGAGTCTCATAAAGCACTTTCAGGTTCTGGGGATTGTCATCCACAAGCAGAACCGTTACCTCACGGTTGTCGATGACGGAATCAGTCATATGCAAGAAGCCGGTTACCAAAGTAACCGTATGATGCCGCTCGGATCATCGTGGGTCGATAAGGTTCTTTACTGACAACACCATACGGACCAGATGTGCCAGTGAATGGGTGCCCATCTTGTGCATCACCCGGGAACGGTGAATCTCTACGGTGCGCTGGCTAATTTCCAGCTCTATGGCAATCACCTTGTTGGCCTGACCGGCAATCATACGGTCCATAATTTCGTGTTCGCGGGGAGTCAGGCTTTTTACACGGCGCACAATTTCCTGCTTTTCACCCAGGGTTTTGCGCTGCTGGCGGTCTTGCACCAAGGCAGCTTCAATCTTTTCTAGCAGGGCTTCTTCGCGGTAGGGCTTCTGAATGAAGTCTATGGCGCCTTCTTTCATGGCGTCTACCGCCATGGGAACGTCGCCGTGGCCGGTGACAAAGATAATCGGCAGAATCGAGTGTTTGTCGTTAAGCTTTTTCTGCAGCTCCATGCCATCCATACCCGGCATGCGGATATCCAGCACGATGCAGCCCGCCATGGCGTCAGAATAGCTTTTCAGAAACGCGGTAGCGCTGTCGTAGGTTTTTACCGGTTTGTCGTCTGACTGCAGCAGCAACTCCAGTGAGTCGCGCACCGCTTCGTCGTCTTCAACCACGTATACCGTTTGCTGGATGTCCGTCATGGCGCTGTAATCTCCTGTCCGTTTTTATAGTGCTGGTCAGTGAATGGACGGATCTTTGTTATCATCCCGACTATGTTCCTGACGCTCGTGTTCACGCATTTTTTCTAACCGCTGCTGAATAATGCCAAAAACGGTGCCTTTAGGGTACCTGCCTTTGCTATCGGGCGTGCCCGCTGGCGTACCCATCAGCATGGCGACGGCTTCTTCCACGTGGCTGACGGCGTAAACATGAAAGTCGCCGGCTTTTACCGCGGCAACCACTTCGCTGTCTAGCATCAGGTTTTGTACGTTGCTGGCCGGCATAATGACGCCCTGGTTGCCGCTGAGGCCACCCTTAAGCTGACAGGTGGTGAAAAAGCCTTCTATTTTTTCGTTCACCCCGCCAATCGGCTGCACTTCGCCAAACTGGTTAATAGAGCCAGTAATGGCCAGATCCTGCCTGACCGGCAGCTGCGCGATAGACGACACCAGGGCGCACAGCTCTGCTAAAGAGGCACTGTCGCCGTCTACTTCGCCATAATTTTGCTCGAATGTAAGGCTGGCCGACAGGTGCATTGGGTCGTCTACGGCAAACCGCGACGCCAGCCAGGACGTCAGAATCATCACGCCTTTCGAGTGAATGCTGCCGCCCAATTTTACGTCCCGTTCAATATCAATCACGTCGCCATCACCATAATAGCTGCTGGCGGTGATGCGGTTCGACAAACCAAATTCGAAACCACCGGTAGAAAGCACTGAAAGCGCGTTAACCTGGCCAACGCAGGTGCCGCCTGTGGTCACCAAGGTGGTGCCATCGCGGATGGAATCGTAAAAATGGTCGCGAATTCGGCTGTTGCGGTAACGGGCGCTCACCAGAGCACGCTCTACGTGCACATCCTGAATCTGTTTGGCCGCGGCTTGGCGCGCCCAGTAGTCTGACTCGCGCAGCAAATTTGCGATGTCGGCGGCGTGCAACGACAGGCGGTTCTGATGTTCAGCCATGCGGGCACTTTGCTCAATCACTCGCGCCACAGCTTTATGGGTGCAGTGCAGCAGTTTTTTCTCGACCACCAGGCTGGCAATAAACTTGGCGTAGGCCAACTGGCTGTCGTCGTTGCGATACATCTCGTTTTCGAAATCTGCGGTCACGCGGAACAGTTCTGAAAACTCGGGATCGTATTCCTGCAGCAGCATCCAGGTTTCACGGTCACCAAACAGTACGATTTTCACGTCCAGTGGTACCGGTTCGGGCTCAATGGAGATGGTGCCCGACAGGGTCAGCTCGCGCTCCAGGGAGTTAATCTGAATACAGTGGGACTGCAACGCACGCTTTAGGGCGTCCCAGGCGAACGGCTGCTCCAGCACTTTTGTGGCGTCCATCAACAGATAGCCGCCATTGGCGCGGTGCAGGCTGCCTGGGCGAATCAACGAAAAGTCAGTAAACACCGTACCTTTATAAGTAACGTTTTCAACGTAACCGAACAGATTGTGATACGTGGGATTGTCTTCCACTTCCACCGGGATCTCTTTGGTTTTCTGATGTACCAGCAGGTTCACCAGATAGCGCCGCGGCATTTTCTTGTCCAGTGACGCGTAGGCAATGGTGGCCTGCTCGTCATCGTCATCTAGAAAAATCTCCAGATTCTCGGACAGATCTTTACGCACTGCTTCAATAAATCCGGCCACCTCTGGCAGGTCTTTGTAACGTTCTTTCAACTCGTCAATCTGGTGACCGGTAACGCCCTCCAGAGTTTCCTGGTTCAGCGATTGTTGTTTATCCGCGTATTCCTGTTCCCAGTCGGCTAGTTTGCGCAGGGCGCGGCGCAGACGTTTTTCCAGATTATTGACAATCTCTTCGAACTTTTCGCGTTGAGCGTCCGTCAGGGCCTTAAAAGACTCTGCGGTATGAGCTTCATCACCACTCATAGCCACCAGCCGATAACCGCCCGGGGTGCTTATGGTCAAGCTGACCTTTTGACGTTTGGCCTGCTTCGCGACTTTTTCCAGCTCGCCATCCTGAAGTGCGGTGTAATCGCTTTTCAGCTTTTCAGCACGTTCCAAAAAGCCATCACTATCGAAGGTTTGCGGGATCACCTTTACCAACCGGCTCATCAGCTTTTCCATATCGCGCTTCAGCTGTGTGCCCTGCCCGGCCGGCAGCTTTAGCAGCTTTGGCACCCGCGGCTCTTCAAAGTCGGCCACGTAGCACCAATCGTGGGACTGCTGATCGGTATCTTTATGGTGCTCCAGGTACCGCAGCATCATGGTGCGCTTACCCAGGCCATTAATACCGACCGCATACACGTTGTAACCACCGTGGGGCATGGCCAGCGCAAAGCGCACCGCTTCCTGGGCGCGGTTCTGACCCACAATTTCAGCCAGGGGTTCTAACTGACGGGTGCTTTTAAATGGCAAATCTTTCAGAACACAGGCTTTGTAGAGCTGATGCGGAGGCAATGACTTCAAGGTTTAATCCTGTAACAGTCGGAATACAAAGATGACTTACTGCACACGGCGGCAAGTCCAATTGAATAATCGGACCATTGTACATTTTTTAGAGGCGAGGGGCTGTTGCAAGCCGTTTAGATCAGACCGTTATCGAGACTGGCCGCAACGTACAAGCCCAACTCTTCGCACTGCTGTTCAAACTCATCGGCGTAATTGCCACGGCACAGCAGAGGCTCTTGCACCAGTTTCCAGCGCAGGCCGGTGGTGATGCTGTCAATCGCACGGCGGGTGCCAGTGCCGTCATGGCCGGCACGAATATAAAAGGTAAAAGGCAGGCCCTGGGTTTTTTCCAGGCACGGATAATAACAGCGATCGAAAAAATCTTTCAATGCGCCGCTCATGTAACCGAGATTTTCGGTGGTGCCGAGAATAATCGCGTTGCAAGCCAGAACATCGTCGGGGCCGGCATCCAGTGGAGCAAGAACCTTTACCTCAACATTTTCAATATCGCTATGGCTAGCGCCAGCAGCAACTGCGTTGCGTAATTTGAGGGTATTTGGCGATGGAGCGTGGGCAACAATCAATAGTTTTTTGGCGCTGGGTTTTCCGACTTCTGACTGTTCAGAGTCTGAACCTTTAGAGTCTGACTTTTTAGAGTCTGGCATAGCCGGCCTCACTTTTAGTGCTTGTCAGCGCGCTGCAATCAACAGCGCGCTGACAAACTAACGGTCTTACAGTAGTTCGTCGCTGGATTCTGCAGGCGCCACTGCTGCATCCTTTCCTGCATCCTTTCCTGCATTTTTCCCTGCATTTTTCCCTGCATTTTTCCCTGCACCTTTTTCCGCGTCTTTCCCTGCATCTTTTGCCGCGTCTTTTTTCTCCGGCTTGGGCATCAGTTTGTCGCGCACCTTAGCTTCAATTTCTTTCGCCATTTCCAGGTTTTCTTCCAGGAATTTGCAGGCGTTGGCTTTGCCTTGGCCAATTTTGTCACCGTTGTAGGCGTACCAGGCGCCAGCCTTATCTACAAAGCCTTCCTTTACACCCATGTCCACCACTTCGGCCATGCGGTAAATGCCCTTGCCGTACAAAATTTGGAATTCGGCCTGGCGGAACGGCGGTGCCACTTTGTTTTTAACCACTTTCACCCGGGTTTCGTTACCGGTGACTTCGTCGCCGTCTTTCACTGCGCCAATGCGGCGGATATCCAGACGCACAGAGGCATAGAATTTCAACGCGTTGCCGCCGGTAGTAGTTTCGGGGCTGCCAAACATCACGCCTATTTTCATGCGGATCTGGTTGATGAAAATCAGCAGGACGTTGGCATTCTTGACGTTGCCATTCAGTTTGCGCAGAGCCTGTGACATCAGGCGGGCCTGAAGACCAACATGAGAGTCACCCATTTCGCCTTCAATTTCAGCTTTTGGCGTCAATGCGGCAACGGAGTCCACGACGATGACATCCACCGCGTTGGAGCGCACCAGCATGTCGCAGATTTCTAACGCCTGCTCACCGGTGTCGGGCTGGGAAACAAGCAGCTCATCAACGTTTACGCCCAGCTTTTCAGCATATTGAGGATCAAGGGCGTGCTCAGCATCAACAAAAGCACACGTTTTGCCCTGCTTCTGGGCTTCCGCAATAACCTGCAACGTCAGCGTAGTTTTACCAGAGCTTTCAGGGCCGTAGATTTCACAAACCCGGCCGTAAGGTAGGCCACCAATGCCAAGAGCAACGTCCAGACCAAGAGAGCCGGTAGAAACGGACGGGATTGCCTCACGGGGGTGGTCGCCCATCTTCATGATGGCGCCTTTACCAAACTGGCGTTCAATCTGGGTTAGAGCGGCGGATAAAGCTTTCTTGCGGTTGTCTTCCATAGGTACGAACCTTCTTCAAAATGGTACGTTAGAATAATATGCTGAATAGTGGGCTGATAGGGTGCGCCGGTAATATGATGCGCTAATCTAAACTTGGGAACTGGCTGCCCCGGAAAATAACTGTATATTTAACCAGCATTAAACCACATTAGACAAAGCAGACCAACCCTTGTGTGGGGGATTTTTTTAGCCATTGTGGGTTAGATATCACTCAACAAGAACCGGCGCACACTTTCAATCGCAAAGATCACAGCCTGGCGCCGCACCTGGTCGCGATCGCCGTCAAAATGCTTCAAACCGGTGCTGATATTTTCGGCGTTGCCCCAGGCGAACCACACCGTACCTACCGGCTTGGCCTCGCTGCCACCGCCCGGCCCGGCAACGCCACTGATTGAAACGGCGACGCTTGCACCCGACACTCGCAGCGCTCCGGAGACCATCTGCCGTACCACCGGCTCGCTCACCGCGCCGTATTCCGCCAGGGTCTGTTCATTAACACCCAGCAAAGCGTGTTTAGCATGGTTGCTGTAGGTAACCAGCCCACCCGTGACGTAGGCCGAGGAGCCAGCCTGGCCGGTCATGGCCTTAGCCACCCAGCCGCCGGTGCAGCTTTCTGCAGTCACCAGCATGGCGCTGGCGCGGGTTAATACGCTACCCAGTTCTGCCGCCTGCTGGCGGATGTATTCATCAGTGATATCAGGCATGGTGACCTCATTTATAATCCACGTTTCATCCTGCGGTGTAATTTTCTACAATCCACCGCCAGTTCCCCAAAACAGCCATCGCGGATGTCCCATGTCAGCAGCGCACACCGAAAGCCCTAAAATTACCCCAATGATGCAGCAATACCTGAAAATAAAGGGCCAGCATCCCAACGAGCTGGTGTTCTACCGCATGGGGGATTTTTACGAGCTGTTTTATGACGACGCCAAAAAAGCCTCGGAGCTGATGGATATTACCCTGACCGCCCGTGGCCAATCAGGGGGCAATCCAATTCCCATGGCGGGCATTCCGTACCACGCGTCTGAGGGTTACATTGCCCGCCTGGTGCGCGCAGGTCAATCCATTGCGATTTGCGAGCAGATTGGTGATCCGGCCACCAGCAAAGGCCCGGTTGATCGCCAGGTGGTGCGCATTGTTACTCCCGGCACGCTTAGCGACGACGCCTACCTGGAAGACCGCCGTGACAACCTGCTGGTGGCGATTTATCACCATAAGCAGCACTTCGGTTTTTCTTCTTTGGATATTTCCAGCGGCCGCTTCGCGGTTTCAGAGCTTAATAGCACCGAAGCCTTGCAAGGCGAGCTGCAACGGCTGCGCCCGGCGGAAATATTGATCAGCGAAGACTTTCCTTTTACCGATTTGCTGGAAGGTTTTACCGGCATTCGTCGCCAGGGGCCCTGGCTGTTCGAACCTGATACCGCGCGACGGGTAATTACTCAGCAATTGCAGGTGCGCGACCTGACCGGTTTTGGCTGTGAAGATATGCACTTGGCCGTGTGCGCCGCCGGCTGCCTGCTGCAATACGCGCGGGAAACCCAGCGCACCGCCCTGCCCCACATTCGCAAACTCAGCCGCGAGCGACGCGAAGACGCGGTCATTCTGGACGCGGCCAGCCGCCGCAACCTGGAAATTGACACCAACCTGATGGGCGGCACCCAGTACACCCTGGCCTGGGTGATGGACCGCACCGCCACTGCCATGGGCGGGCGCCAGCTGCGGCGCTGGTTGAACCGTCCGCTACGCGATGTGGCGGTGGTACGCCAGCGCCAGCAGGCGGTCAGTGCGCTATTGAAAAATTTTGACTATGAGCCGATTCACGACCAGCTAAAAACCATCGGCGATATAGAACGCATTCTGGCGCGCGTGGCGCTGCGTTCGGCGCGGCCCCGTGACCTGGCACGGCTGCGGGATGCGTTCGCCGTGTTGCCCGATTTGCAAAAATCCATGGCTGCGGTTGATTCCACCCACGTCGGCGAGCTGGCCACCAATATCGGCGAATATCCGCAGTTAGCGGATTTGTTGGGCCGGGCCATCATTGATAACCCGCCGGTGGTGATACGCGAAGGCGGAGTGATTGCAGACGGGTTTGACGCCGAACTGGACGACATGCGCAACATCAGCGAAAACGCCGGCCAATATCTGTTGGACGTGGAAACCCGGGAAAAACAGCGTACCGGCATCAGCACTTTAAAAGTGGGCTACAACCGGGTACACGGCTATTACATTGAAATCAGTCGTTTGCAGTCAGCCCAGGCACCCGCGGATTACATTCGCCGGCAAACCCTGAAAAACGCCGAGCGTTTTATTACCCCGGAACTAAAAGAGTTTGAAGACAAGGCCCTAAGCGCCAAAAGTCGTGCCCTGGCCCGGGAAAAAGCCCTGTGGGATGAGGTTTTGGAGACGGTTGCGGCAGAACTTGCACCGCTGCAAGATGCCGCTCAGGCGCTGGCCGAGCTGGACGTGCTAAGCAACTTCGCCGAGCGCGCCACCAGCCTGCGCCTGTGTGCCCCGCAGTTCAGCGATGAACCCGGCCTGCAGATTGAAGAAGGCCGGCACCCGGTGGTCGAGCAGCTATTAGACGATCCGTTCGTGCCTAACAATTTGCTGATAGACGCCAAACGCCGCATGCTGATGATTACCGGCCCCAACATGGGCGGTAAATCCACTTATATGCGCCAGGTGGCGCTGATTGCTTTGCTGGCTTATACCGGCAGCTTTGTGCCGGCTAACAGCGCGGTGCTTGGGCCGGTCGACCGCATATTCACCCGCATGGGATCGTCTGACGACATAGCCGGCGGGCGCTCCACCTTTATGGTGGAGATGACCGAAACCGCCAACATTCTGCACAACGCCACCGAACACAGCCTGGTGCTGATGGATGAAGTGGGCCGTGGTACCAGCACCTTTGATGGCTTGTCATTGGCCTGGGCCACGGCCGAGCATTTGGCGCGGAACATTCTGTGTTACACGCTGTTTGCCACCCATTATTTTGAACTAACCCAGCTCGCAGATGAACTGGAACATGCCGTTAACGTGCACCTGACCGCCACCGAGCACGATGACAGCATTGTGTTTCTGCACAACGTGCACGAAGGCCCCGCCAGCCAGAGCTACGGCTTGCAGGTGGCCAAACTGGCCGGCGTGCCGGTGGAGGTTATCCGCAATGCCAAAGCCCAACTGGCGAATCTGGAAGGCGCCAATGCAACGCCCGATGCAAAACGCTCAACCACCGGGTTACCGCAAAAAGTGACGCGGCGGGCGACGGCTATTGCGGATTCAACTGCATTTCAGGGGGATATGTTCGCCAAACTGGAACCCAGCGCGCTGGAGCTGGCAGTGGGCGCACTCGACCTGGATGACATGACCCCTCGCCAAGCGTTGGAGCAGCTGTATCAGCTGAAACAGCAACTTGAAAAGTAATGGCAAAAAAGTGCGTATAAATTGACCTGGGTATAACGTTATAGAAGACGGATGCTTGCGACCGGAGTAGTGGCTCCCTACAATATCGCGCATAAAACTATAATCTAGGGAGCCCGCGTTTCAAGCTCCTGTGAGACAGACCAGCCAACCAGGAATATGAACATGGCGTTTATCGTTACTGATAACTGCATCAAGTGTAAACACACCGACTGTGTGGAAGTCTGCCCTGTAGATTGCTTCTACGAAGGTCCGAATTTTTTGGTTATTGATCCTGACGAGTGCATCGACTGCGCCCTGTGCGAGCCCGAATGCCCGGTTGAGGCTATTTTCTCGGAAGACGAGCTGCCTGCCGACCAGAAAGTGTTTATCGAACTGAACGCAGATCTGGCCGGAAAATGGCCTAATATCACAGAGAAAAAAGAGGCGTTGCCTGACGCTGCAGAGTGGGACGGCGTGCCCGACAAGCTTCAGTATCTGGAGAAGTAACACTTCTACCTCATCCGAAAGCAGATACGCGCAAGATAGAAACCATCAGCGCGATAGAAAACAGCCGGCTAACCGCCGGCTTTTTTTTGCCTGACAATCGCGTTTTTCCAGACACAAAAAAGGGAGGCACCAGGGCCTCCCAAGGACACACATCGTTTTGCCGCCGGGGCCTTGTGACCCCGGTCAGCAGGGTTCTTTAGCTTTGGTTTTTGATACTTTGGTCTTTCATGCTTTGACTTGTCGTTTCCGGCTTGATGATTACGTCATCGGCCCCCGGGGAATCCGGATCCGGAGTGAAGCCCAACAGTTTTGTGCGCTCAATCAGGAAGTAGAGCACCGCACCGGTGGCCAGGCCCCAGCCCGCGCCGTACACCGCAAGTACAACACCCATGGTGCCGGCAATGCCGCGTTCGGTGTTGTTCTCCAGCTGTTCCAGGCCCACCATCAAACAGATGTAACCGGTCAGCAGCAAGGTCAGCGAGAGCGCGATGGGCAGCACCGGCTGGAAGAAGCTCACCAGTGGCAGTATGAATATCGCGATAAAGCCGGTAATCCAGAAGGTGCCGCCGCCGCTGTAGATGGAATCCATCGCGTTGCGGCCATACTTGTAGCGCTCGGCCATGGTCGCGGTCACAGCGGTCCAGATCGGGCCGGCCAAACCGGGGTAAGGTGCGAAGAAAGCGTGGCCACCGTTACGGATAGCGGTTACCAGGTGCACCCGGTCGATGCTGTTGTCGATGTCTTCATCGCGACGCAGATGGTCAACACGGTTCATCAGCGATTGGCCCACAATAATGTCGCCAAAGGCAATGATGTAGGCAATGACGGCCGTTGGGATGGCGTATAGGAATACGCTGGGCTCTGGGAAACCAACGCTGAACGGCAGGTAGTTCCACAGCTCACCAAAGGCGGGTGCAGTGATGCCCCACTTTACTTCTGGCACCGCGTATTCACCGGTGGCAAAGCCCACCAGAATCGCCACAATCATGCCCGGCACCATGCCATAGTTGGCAATTTTGCGCGCAAAAGAGTTGGTTTCAACAAAACCCTTAAAGGACACCGAGAACATCAGGTACAGACACACCAGACCGCCAACAATCAGCGAAATAGGTGTGGCTGCCAGACGGCCACCGGCTTCAATTTCGCCCATCAGCGCAGCAATACCGGCACCGATGATAATCCCGCCTTTCATAGAGCGTGGAATAAATTCCACCAGCTTGCTGCCCAAGCGGGTAACGCCCAGAATAAGGAAGATAATGAAGACCAAAAACTGCAGAGCAAACATTGCCTGAATGGCTTCCGGGCCGGGCTCGTAATCGCTCAGAAACAGCAGCACTACCGGAATACCCGGTGTGATCCAGCCCGGAACCAGGGGTACGCCCAAAAGCGCCGGCAGCATAAAACCGATACCGCAGATAACCACATAAGCCAGGGCCACGTCGTAGGGCACGCCCAAGTAAGTTTCAAGCAGTGGAATCATGGCCAGAGTAACCACGAACATAATCAGCGCCTGCGCCATTTCCGCAAATTCCCAGCGGTAATGCACAAACGGCAGGCGAATCTTGAAGGGGCCCGCCGGCCAGTACGGTTGTTCTTCGCCGTTCTTGCGATGGAACATTTGCATCTTGAGTTTTCTCCGAATACCCGGCGAACCGGGTGTTAGTGTTGTTTTTGTGTAAGTTCTTAAGAGAGCTCTTGTGTGAGCTCTTGGATGTGTCCCTGCAAGGCGCTTTCCAGCTACTTGATTTCCTTAGCCTGATCGCGCAGCAAAAATTTCTGGATTTTACCGGTCGAGGTTTTTGGCAAGTCCGAAAACACAACGGTTTTTGGAACCTTGAAGCGAGCCATGTGCTTGCGGCAGAAGTCGATCATTTCTACTTCGGTCACGTTGCCGGCTTCAGGCTTCAGAGTGACGAAAGCGCAGGGTGTTTCGCCCCACTTTTCATCCGGGCGGGCAACAACGGCTGCTTCCTGAACCGCCGGGTGTCGGTAAAGAACGTCTTCAATTTCAATGGTGGAAATGTTCTCGCCGCCGGAAATAATGATGTCTTTCAGGCGATCCTTGATTTCCATGTAACCGTCTTCGTGCCAAACCGCCAGATCGCCGGTGTGGAACCAACCGCCGCGGAACGCTTCTTCGGTGGCTTTCGGGTTCTTCAGGTAACCCTTCATCACGGTGTTACCGCGCAGAAAGATTTCACCAATGGTTTTGCCGTCTTTTGGCGTCGGCTTCATGGTGCCCGGGTCTGCAATCATGGTGCCGCCCAGGGTGTGGTAACGAACGCCCTGGCGGGATTTGATGGCGGCACGCTCTTCCAGCGGAAGATCGTTCCAACGATCTTTCCAGGCACAGACGGTCACCGGGCCGTATACTTCCGTCAAGCCGTAGGTGTGGGTCAACGCGATGCCCATCTCTTCAACCGCGCCAATTACTTGGGCGGGAGGCGGAGCACCGGCAACCATGGCCTTCACAACGTGATCAATACCTGCCTTGGATGCAGGTGGCACGTTCAACAAGGCGTTCAGCACAATAGGGGCGCCGCACATGTGGGTGACGCGGTGCTCACGGATTAGCTGCAGAATTTTTTCCGGATCAACCCGGCGCAGGCACACGTGGGTGCCGGCCATAGCGGTGATGGTCCAGGGAAAACACCAGCCGTTGCAGTGGAACATCGGCAGGGTCCACAGGTACACCGGATGCATGGCCATAGACCATACCGCGGTGTTGCCCAGTGAATTCAGGTAAGCCCCGCGGTGGTGATACACCACACCTTTGGGGTTGCCGGTGGTGCCAGAGGTGTAGTTCAGGGAAATGGCGTCCCATTCATCAGTCGGCATATCCCACTGGTACTCGGGGTCGCCTTCTTGCAAAAAGGCTTCGTAATCCAGATCACTGACTTTAACGCCTTCGCCGTATTCGGGATCGTCTACATCAATGATCAGTGGCTTTTTATCCAGGCGGCTAACGGCGTCCAGAATCACTTCGCCAAATTCGCGATCAACCAGGATCACTTTGGCTTCTGCGTGCTCAATCATGAAGGCAATCACTTCGGCATCCAGCCGAACGTTCAGGGCGTTCATGACGGCGCCGGTCATGGGCACGCCAAAATGACACTCGACCATGGCTGGAATATTGGGCAGCATGACGGCGACGGTATCGCCTTTTTTAATCCCGCGGCCGACCAGCGCCGACGCCAGGCGCAAACTGCGCTCATGGGTCTCGGCCCAGGTGCGGCGAATGGCACCGTGAATAATCGCCGGATAATCGGGATAAACACTGGCGGTACGAGTAATAAAATCGATAGGCGTCTGAACGGCGTAATTGGCTTCAACGGGCGCAAGGCCCTGATCGTAGATCGAGGTCATTCTGTGTGGTCCTATAGGTAGGCATAACGCTGTTTTGCTTGGTATATTCTGACGAATCACCAAATTAGTTATAATTTACAGCTGAACAAATAGTATTAAATAGAAGTCTTACTATAAATTGCACCAACGTATTATAGTAAAAATACTATAAAATTGACCGAATATCGAAGATTTCCTTGCCATGAACGCAAATTGCTTTGACTTATCAATGGGCTTTGCCGCAACCGATCCGCAACCACTGCTGATTGTTGACCACAAAAGCCGCACGCTGAGTATGAATCCGGCCATGAAAAACCTGGTCGAAGCGGTTGACGATTCGCCCAATGGGGCTGACCATTCCGGCGCGATGGCCGATCCTCGACGTTTTTTGCCCGTGAACGTGGAAGAACTGGTGCGAGCCTGCCTGAATCAACAACGCCCTGTGGACAACGCAGAGGCGCGTTACAAGGGCCAAATTTACCTTTGGGCGCTGGTTCCTGACGTTGCTCAAAATCAGGTATTGTTGAAGGGTCGGGATGCAACCCGGGAGCTGGAACTGCAAGAGCAGGCGGTGCGCTCCAACCGCTTGTACCGGCTGATTACCGAGAACACCACCGACCTGATTTCCCGCCACGCGCCGGATGGCCGTTTTATTGACGCTACGCCGGCGTCTTGGCGGCTGCTGGGCTACTGGCCGGAAGACCTGCGCGGGCGCCTGCTGGAAGACCTGTTTCCCAGTGGCCAGCCACAAAAGCACCTGATAGAAGCCCGCAACCGGCTGAGCGAAGACGGCTACGCCATTGTGACCGCGCAAATTGTGCACCGCGACGGCACCCCACGCTGGTTTGAAATTGCCAGCCGTGCCATTCGCGAAACCTACACAGGCGCGGTGGTGGAAGTGATCAGCGTATCGCGGGACATCAGCGCGCGGATGGCGTCGGAAAAAAACAACCGCCGCCTGGCGGACGAACTGGCCCACGCCGCACGGCTGGCCACGCTGGGTGAACTGGCCAGCAGTATCGCCCACGAAATGAATCAGCCGCTGGCCTCTATTGTGAATTTTGCCAGCGCCAGCCAGCGCTTTCTGAAAACCGCAGACACCCAGCCGGCCAACCTGACCCGGGTAGGCGACGGCCTGACAAAGGTTATTCACCACGCCAATCGCGCCTCGGAAGTGATTCGCCGGCTGCGGGCTTTTTTGCGCAAAGGCCGCAAACGTTCAGAGCTGCTGGCCCTGAACCGGGTGGCCAGCAACGTTGCCCTTCTATGCCAGTGGGAGGCAGACAAGCACCGGGTATCGGTGGTTTGCCGACTGCCAGAAACCAGCCCTACGCTGACCGCCGACCCGGTGCTGATAGAGCAGGTACTCATCAATCTGGTGCGTAACGCCATCGAAGCCAATGTAGAGGCCCGCGTTGATAACAGCTCTGCATCGACCATCATCATGACCATTAGAGTGAACGACCTGGGCGAAACCCTGGTCGAAGTGGCCGATCAAGGGCCGGGCCTGAACGCCGATGGCATCCGCCAGATGTTTCAGCCGTTTTACACCAGCAAGCCTGATGGCCTGGGGCTAGGGTTGTCCATGAGCCGTTCTATTGTTGAAGGTTTCGGCGGTTTTCTGGATGCTTACCCGGCGCCAACCGGCGGTTTGACGCTGGTTTGTCGGTTTCCACCACCGGCCTGTCAAAAATCTATTATAAGTCCACGGGAGACACCCAATTGCCAATGACTGACCAGCCCACAGCCCAGACCACCTTCGTTTATATAGTCGACGACGACGCCGGCATGCTGGAGTCTACCCAATGGCTTCTGGAATCCGTGGGCCTGGCCGTGGAAGCCTACAGCGACGGTCGCAAATTTCTGGATTCTATGACCCCACAAAGCAACGGCTGCGTTGTGCTTGATGTTCGCATGCCCGGACTAGGCGGCCTGAACGTGCAGGAAGAACTGCAAAAGCGTGGGTTGGCGCTGCCCATTATCTTTGTATCTGGCCACGCCGATGTGCCCATTGTGGTGCGCGCGTTCAAATCCGGCGCCTTTGATTTTATTGAGAAGCCCTTTAACGAACAGCTACTGCTAGACAGCGTGCAGCAGGCACTGCAGGAGCGCCAACAGACCCGCCATCAACAGCAGGGCAGCAGCCAGACCACAGCATTGCTGGACACCCTCACCCGTCGCGAGCGCGATGTGTTCTTACCGTTAGCAAAAGGCTACACCAGCCGTGAAATTGCTGAACAGTTGGGGGTGGGCGTAAAAACCATCGACCTTTATCGGGCGCGGGTGATGAGACGGCTGGGGGCAGACAGGCTGCCAGACGTCACCGGCATCGCCCTTTCTGCGGGTTTGGTGGATGCGCTGGATTTGCGCAACAAACGCTAACTGGCAATATGATCGCTAAATCGACCGCGCCTGTACTTCGTGGGCAAGCGCGCCAAGCCTTACAACAGCCTGGTCGATTCGGTCACTCCATGGGTTGCCACAGTTTATTCGCAGGCAAGATTCAAACTTGTTTGAAATAGAGAACATCAAGCCCGGTGCAACATTGATGTTTTCTGCCCTGGCAAGCTGATAAACCAGTGTGCCGGAAACTCCAGCAGGTAGTTGAACCCAAAGCACAAAGCCGCCTTGGGGCCGGCTTATGGCTGTACCTTCGGGAAATGATCGAGCAACCGCTGTACGCATTCGTTCCGTAGCTTGGCGATAGTTCTGTCGCGCGGAACGCAGATAACGATCATAACCGCCCTGTTCAAGAAAATGCGCAACGGCCATTTGTGGGATGGAAGACGTCGCCAGATTCGAGAAATATTTGTGTTGCCTGGCGCTCGCCATATAACGCCCGGGCAACATCCAGCCCACTCTCAATCCCGGCGAAATGGTTTTTGATACGGAGCTGCAATAAATTACATTACCTGTGTGGTCAAAGGCCTTCGCGGGTTTCGGTCTTTCGCCAGAATGGTACAAGTCGCCATAAATGTCATCTTCAATCAACGGTACGCCCGCAACGGCAAGCATTGAAACCAGCTGTTGTTTGCGCTCATCCGACATTCTGGCGCCCATTGGATTGCTGTGATTACACACCACCACACACGCTTTGACAGGCCACTGTTCCAGGGCCAACTCCAAACCCTCAAGACTGAGGCCTTCCGCGGTATGAGTGGGGATCTCCAGCGCTCTCAGCCCAACAACTTCTAGCGCTTGAAGAATTCCGGGAAACGACGGTGACTCAACCGCGACGATGTCTCCGGGTTGGGTCACCGCCCTAAGACCAAGAATGATTGCTTCCTGCGCTCCGTTGGTGACGAGCACATCCTCAGGGGTGATCGGCACGCCTATCGTCGCCATACGCTGAGCGATTTGTCGGCGTAATGGTTCCTTGCCGGGAAAAGCATATTCCAGTGTTTCAATGCCACGTCGCGCCGCCCAGAGCGCGCTTTGCTGAATCTGGCGAAAGGGCAGAAAATCCGCATGAGGAATGGCCCCAGAAAGAGGCACCATGCGTTTTTGCTCGTCAGCGCACAATTCCAGGGTCATTTCCCGTGCATTAACAGGAACGGGACGGCTCCGATCGGTTTGCATGACGGGTTCCGGAGCATCCCGCAGCGGCAAGCGTGCAAAGTAGCCGCTGCGCTCGCGAGCCTGAACATAACCGCGGGCCTCAAGCGTCTGGTGCGCGTGCAATATCGTCGAAACGCTGACGCCAAACTGCCGGCTTAGTGCCCTGACACCGGGCAGCCGATCGCCATCCCGAAAGACCCCATCCTGAACCTGAGCCTGAAGCCTGTCTGCTACCTCGTTATAAAGAGCGCCCATCCTGTTTGCCTCGTTAAACCAAAAAGATTATAGCCTTTAAGCAGACTTTGGCTTTATTTCAACAGACCGGCGGCAAAACGGAACATCACAGATGCCACTGAAAAATTGCAGTACAGAAAACTAAAAATACAATCTGTACCGGTTCAAAACCAGATTATCTGATTCTGTTTTGGAATTTGGTATGGGCGGAAAATGGCAATACCGTAACGAGAAGAAGGAGTTTGATCATGGGTATAACCAACAATCCCGCGTTCAGCGCCAGTCGGAATAACCTTTTTGGTTTCAGGCCGCCATCTGTGAAACTTGCCGCAAAACATCCTGATCAAACCCGTAAGGATTTGGCAGCACTAGGTCTATCTGTTTGCCAGTGCGATTCAAAACACTGGACGGTAACGCATCGCGCTACCCTGCCCGAGCTGCACTTTTACAGTGAGTGGGAATTAACGCAGTTTGCCAACCACAAGGCACACCAATACGCCAATCAACCATCAACGGAGAACACATGAAAAGCTATCCCATTTATCAGGTAGACGCGTTTACCAGCGAAATTTTCAAAGGTAACCCAGCCGCGGTCATGCCCTTAAAGGCATGGCTTCCCGACGGGGTTCTTCAGGCCCTTGCCGCCGAGAACAACCTGTCAGAAACGGCCTTTTTTGTTCCCGAGCCAGAGGCTAGTGAAGCAGACTTCCATATTCGCTGGTTCACGCCAGAAATCGAAGTTCCTCTGTGCGGTCACGCTACACTGGCAAGCGCCTGGGTTATTTTCAACAAACTGGATTGGACTTCAGACCGGATTCGCCTGCGCTCCAAAAGCGGTCCGCTTGGCGTGCACAAGCAATCCGACGGTTGGCTGGTTTTGGATTTCCCAAATCTTGCGGTTACCGAACAATCTACACCCAGCATCATACTTGAAGCTTTGGCGGATGCGCCGACTACGATTTTTTACGTCGCCAAAGACACCAACTACATGCTGGTGTTAGAAAACGAAGCTGCGGTAAAAGCAGCACAACCCGACATGCAGAAAATTAAACAGCTTAAGAGCTTGGGCTTGATAGTCACCGCGCCCGGAACTGATTCGGACTTTGTTAGCCGTTACTTTGTGCCGTGCGCCGGTATTAACGAAGACCCTGTGACCGGCTCTATACACAGTGCGCTGGTGCCGTATTGGGCAGAGAAATTGGGCAAGAAAGTTCTGGAAGCGCGTCAGCTTTCTGCACGTGGTGGTTTGCTGCGCTGCGAATTGAAGGGAGAACGGGTAGCCATTGCCGGCCAAGCGGCGTTTTACATGGAAGGCACCGTATACCTTCAATAGGGCTGGTATACTCTGTGCCCACATTTTTAGCGGCAGACGGTAATGACAACGCTTTCCAGTAACCAGAACGCCAACAATCAGCACGCTAATGACCATCGCGGCAGCCATTACGATGTCATCATCGTCGGCGCCGGCGCGGCGGGGCTGATGTGTGCGGCAACCGCTGGTTATCGAGGGCGTAAGGTACTGGTGCTGGACCACGCCAACAAGGCCGGTAAGAAAATTTTGATGAGCGGCGGCGGGCGCTGTAATTTCACCAACCTGAACAGCACCACCACGAACTTTTTGTCTGACAATCCCCATTACTGTATTTCGGCGCTGAAACGTTACACCCCCAGGCATTTTCTGGATCTGGTGGAGCGGCACGGCGTGGAGTACGAAGAGAAGGCAGCGGGCCAGCTATTCTGTCAGCACAGCGCCAAAGACATTCTGAACATGCTGCTGACCGAATGTGAATGGGCCGGCGCTGAAGTACGCCTGAAAACCGGCGTTACGGAAGTGGCCAGAACGCCCAAGGGTTATCGACTGACAGCAGGCGGACAGGCGTTGACCTGCGAATCTTTGGTGGTCGCTTGCGGCGGGCTGTCTATTCCCACCCTGGGCGCTTCGGGCTTTGGTTATGACCTTGCTCGCCAATTCGGGCTGGAAGTACTACCCACTCGCGCAGGACTAGTGCCTTTTACTCTGCACCCAGAATTGAAAATGACCCTGGCGCCGCTGGCCGGCATCAGCTGCCCGGTAAGCGCGGAGTGCAATCATGAACAGTTCCAGGAACCGATGCTGGTTACTCACCGCGGTTTGAGCGGCCCCAGCATGCTGCAGATTTCCAGCTTCTGGCAGCCCGGTGACGAACTGCACATCAACCTGCTACCGCTGCAGCAGGTTGAGCAGGATTTGCTCAGCCTGCGCAAGCTCAAACCGCAAAGCACGCTCGAACACTATCTAAACGCGCACCTGCCAAAGCGCTTCGCGCAAGCCTTCAACGAGCTGCAGCGCTGGGCCGGTCCGCTTCAAAGCTACCGCAACCCGGATATCGAACACATCAGCCGCACGCTGCAGCAGTGGACTATAAAGCCCGCAGGCACCGAAGGCTATCGCACTGCGGAAGTGACCCTGGGCGGCGTAGATACCCGCCAGCTGTCCTCTAAAACCATGGCGGTTCTGGAACAGCCGGATTTGTACTTTATTGGTGAAGTGGTAGACGTAACCGGCCACTTGGGTGGCCATAACTTTCAGTGGGCCTGGGCATCGGGGGTGGCGGCCGGGCAGGCGGCGTGAGTTTGGGAGCCAGACCGGGGACAGATTTCAAATCTGTCCCCTATTTCGTAATTTCTCAGCGCAGAATAACTAGTGGTTTTTTGGCGGATTTCAACATGTTGGTGGTGGTACTACCGAGCAGGAACCTGCGGATTTTTGAGTGGCCGTAGGCTCCCATCACCAGCAAATCGATGTTGTGCTCGTCCTGGTAGCGGTGCAGAACAGGCTCTACCTCACCGTTGCGAATAGCCAGGGTTATTTCGGCTTCCAGCGGCGCCAGCATGGCCTCGGCTTTGCGTAACTGCACCATGGCCTCTGGGCTTTCTTCGCCCACCATCACCAGGTGCAGCGGCATGCCCTTCAAAACCTGGCTGGCGGCCAAATGCTCTACTCCACGAAACGCGGTAGCACTGCCGTCAAAAGCCAACATGGAGTTTTTTGGCGCGGAAAAGTCGTCTGGCACCAGCAAAATTGGGCGGCTCATGCTGCGAATCACCGTCTCCAGCTGGCTGCCAATGTGCAGATCGCGGTTGGAGCTGCTTTCGCCACAAAGGCCCATCACCAGCAAGCGAGTCTGTTCCTGAATCGCCAATAGGGATTCAGTGAGGTCGCCGTGGCGCTGACGCTTCTTGACATCGCTGATGCCCGCCTGTTTAACCCGCTGCTCGGCGTTTTCCAGCATGTGATTGCCGTGCTCCAAGGCGAGTTTAGAACGCTTGCGATCCAGTTCGGCCAGCTCGTCCAGCAAGTGCTCCCGGCTACCAAGGCCAATGTTGCCGGCCAGGTCCGGCTCTGACGGGTAGCGCTCTTCATCCAGCACGTGCAGCAGGGTCAGCGGCGAGTCCATGTATTTGCTCGCCCAGGCAGCGTAGTCACACACCGCCGGCGCAGCGCGTGAGCCGTCAATGCAGGCCACCACCTGCAAGATGTCTTGCGGCGCGCTTTGCTGCGTCTCTTGTGAAGAGTGCTTGGTGTTCGGTGTCGTATTTTGCATATTAATGGCCTATCAGCTGGTCAACGCCTTCCGGCTTGTCGTGCACACCAAAGCGGTCAACGATGGTGGCACTGGCTTCGTTCATGCCAATCACTTCCACCTCTGCTCCGTCGCGCCGGAACTTGATAACAACCTTGTCTAGCGCTCCCACGGCGGTAATGTCCCAGAAGTGGGCGCGACTCACATCTATTACCACCTTATCGACCACTTCGCGGAAGTCAAAGGCGGCTACAAACTTTTCCGACGAACTGAAGAATACTTGCCCGGTAACCGTGTAGGTACGAGTACTATCGGCCTCGTTCAGAGCACTGTCCACGCCCATGTAATGGCCAATTTTGTTGGCGAAGAACAGCGCAGCCAACAGCACACCGGCAAATACGCCCAGTGCCAGGTTGTGAGTGAACACGACAACCACTACCGTCACCAGCATCACAATGTTGGTCGACAGCGGGTGGGTTTTCAGGTTGCGAATAGACTCCCAGGAGAAGGTGCCGATAGCCACCATAATCATCACCGCTACCAACGCGGCCATGGGAATGCGTACCAGAAAGTCGTCCAGCACCAGAATCAACACCATCAGGAAAACACCCGCGAACAGTGTTGACAGGCGGCCACGGCCACCGGATTTTATGTTAATGATCGACTGGCCAATCATAGCGCAGCCGGCCATACCGCCCAGCAAGCCCGAACCGATGTTGGCAATACCCTGCCCCCGGCATTCGCGGTTGCGGTCGCTTTCGGTATCGGTCAGGTCATCCACGATGGTGGCGGTCATCATCGATTCCAGCAGGCCCACCGCCGCCAGCGGTATGGCGTAGGGCAAAATAATCATCAGGGTTTCAAGATTCAACGGCACATCTGGCCACAGGAAAATCGGCAGTGTATCCGGCAGGTCGCCCATATCACCCACGGTGCGCACGTCGATATCAAACAGGAACGCAACAACCGTCAGCCCCACAATGCAAACCAACGGCGACGGCAGCACCTTGCCCAGCTTAGGTATATAAGGAAACAAATAGATGATGCCCAGGCCCGCCGCCGTCAGCGCGTATACGTGCCAGGTAACGTTGGTCAGTTCCGGCAGCTGGGCCATGAAAATCAGGATGGCCAAGGCGTTGACAAAACCGGTCACCACCGAGCGTGATACAAAGCGCATCAGGCTGCCTAGTTTTAAATAGCCGGCCACAAGCTGAATAAGGCCTGTTAGCAAGGTGGCTGCCATCAGGTATTCCAGGCCGTGTTCTTTTACCAGGGTAACCATGAGCAGCGCCATGGCGCCGGTGGCGGCAGAAATCATGCCCGGCCGGCCGCCAACAAAGGCGATGATCACGGCAATGCAGAATGACGCGTACAGCCCTACTTTCGGGTCTACGCCGGCAATAATGGAAAAGGCAATGGCTTCGGGAATCAGCGCCAGCGCCACCACCACGCCCGCGAGTAAATCGCCGCGCACATTCGACAGCCATTGTTGTTTAAGGGTGTTCACCATATCGGGTTCCGTTTTTACTTTGGAGCTTCTTAAGAGTTACTTAAGGGTACTCAGGTCGGGTCATTGCGACAGCCGCTATCGCCAGCAACCGTCGGTGGTTGTGGTAATGGGTTGTAAGCGTGAAAATAGCTGTAAGAAAGGCAGCAAAGTCTAACAGATTGTGTCGCCTGGCAAAAACCGCCGTGCAGGACAGCTATTACCATGGACAACGTAACCGCCGATTTTTTGGCCAGTAATCAATCCACTATCCGTTTGGCCATTGCTTTGTTGCTGGGCGCCATTGTGGGTCTGGAACGGGGCTGGGAGGCCCGCGAACAGAAATCCGGCGATCGTATTGCGGGTATTCGCACCTTTGCGCTGGTCGGCTTGCTGGGCGGGGTGGCCGCGTTGATTACCCGCGAACTTTCAGCCTGGGCATTCCCGGTATTGCTAATTGCCGTGGTTGCGACAGGCCTCGTTGCCTACAGCAGCCGTTTGCAGTACATACGCAACTTCAGCATTACCGGAATCATCGGCATGGTGCTGACCTTCTGTTTTGGCGCCATTGCGGTGGCCATAGATCCAGTGATTGCCACGGCAGCCGCGGTGGTCACGGCTATTATTCTGGACAATAAGGAAGAGATACACAGCCTGGTACATAAACTTCAGGCCAGCGAGCTGGACGCAGCGCTCAAGCTAATGCTGATTTCCGTGGTCATGCTGCCCTTGTTACCCAATCAAAGCATGGGCCCCGGCGGTGTGCTGAACCCGCGGGAAATCTGGTGGATGGTGGTGATGATTGCCTCCATTTCTTTTGTCGGCTATTTCGCCATGCGTTTGGCCGGCACTCAAAAGGGTATTCTGTTCACCAGTCTGTTCGCCGGCTTGAGCTCGTCTACCGCGCTGACCCTGCACTTTGCGCGGCAGTCTGCAAAGGCGCCGCAATTGGCGCCGCAACTGGCGGCCGGCATTCTGATCGCCTGTGGCACCATGTTTCCGCGCATTCTTATTTACTGCTTTGTGATTGCGCCGGCTCTGCTTCCCAGCCTGGTACTCCCGGTTCTGGTGATGACGGCGCTGCTTTACGGCCCGGCTCTGATAATCTGGTATCGGCACAGCCACAACAGCAATATCAGCCAGCCGGTACTGAACCAGAATCCGTTAGACTTAACCTCGGCCCTGGTTTTTGGTGCTCTTCTGACCGGCATTTTGCTGTTGGGTGAGTTCTTGAAAAACTGGCTGGGCGATACCGGCATCTATGTGCTGGCCGCCAGTTCCGGCATCGCAGATGTGGATGCCATTACCCTGTCGCTCACCCGCATGTCCATCGATGGCCTGAACAGCAATACCGCGGTCATAGGCATTGTGATCGCCGCGGCGGTGAACAATATGGTGAAATCCGGCATGGCGCTGGGTATTGGCAGCCGCCAGACCGGATTGCTGGTGACGGTGCCCATGGTGTTGTCGTTGGCCGCCGGTTTACTAACGGCATTGTTACAAGCGCCTTAAACCTGGGCCAGAAACCAGAAATTGTGCGAAAAAAAGTCCCTTATAACGCGCTACTCATGTATTCAGTGGCAAAAACCCGTATATTTCCACGATCTAAATCTTTTACAAAGGATACCTTAATGCTGTTTGCAATCATTCTGGGTGGCCTGATTGGCTCGGCCTTTGGCGGCTTCGCCGGCTTCATCATTGGCGGCGCGATTGGTGCGTTTTTACTGAACCGCATAAAAAGCCGGTTAATTGGAAAACTGCAGAATATTCAAAGCGGTTTTGTTGAATCTGTGTTCGCGGTTATGGGGGCGGTGTGCAAGGCCGACGGCGTGGTTTCACAAAATGAAATCGCCGTGGCGGAAGCCATGTTTACTCGCTTTCGCCTGAACGAAAGCCAGAAGACCAACGCCCGCGCCGCGTTCAACCGCGGCAAGGCACCAGAGTTTGATCTGGACGCCGAACTGCAACGTTTTATGCGCGTCAGCGGCGGCCAGCCGGCTTTGTTGCAAATGTTTCTGCAGGTTCAGGTATCGGCGGTAGCTGCGGATGGCGTAGTGCACCCCGCCGAGCACGACATGCTGGTTAAAATTGCCCGTGGCTTGGGGTTGCCGGAAAGCCAGGTTGACCAGCTGGAAGCTATGCTGCGTGGTGCCCATTACAGCCAGACCGGTGGCGGCCAGCGCTCCAGCGTGCAACAGACTGACGACGCCTATAAAGTGCTGGGCGTGTCACCCCAAGACAGCGATGACCACATCAAAAAGGTGTACCGCAAGCTGATGAGCGAAAACCATCCGGACAAACTGGCCGGCCGCGGCTTACCGGAGAGCATGCGCGAGATGGCCGAAGAGCGCACCGGCGAAATCACCCATGCTTACGATGTAATCAAAGACGCCCGCAGTGCAAATGGATAGTGCGAATCCCGGGGACGGATTTCAAATCCGTCCCCTAGCTCCCCAAATCCGCCCCCTAACTGCCAGCAACTGTTTCACTTTTTGCCCGCTTTGCTCACCCAATACCAGCAGCGCCGGTGTTAGTAGCAGGGTGAGCACCGTTGCGAAGGCTAGCCCTCCAGCAATGGCGCTGGACATCTGGGTCCACCATTGCGTGGATGGCGCGTTTAGCCCTAGCGACGGCGTAATCAAATCTACGTTTATACCCAGCACCATCGGCATCAAGCCCAGCACGGTGGTAATGGCGGTTAGCAACACCGGGCGTAGGCGCAGGCAACCGGTTTCCAGCGCCGCTGTCGCCGGTTCCATGCCGTCGGCACGCATCTGGTTGTAGGTATCAATCAGAATGATGTTGTTGTTCACCACAATGCCCGCCAAGGCGATCGTCCCCATACCCACCATCACAATGCCAAACGGCTGACTGTTCAGCAGCAGGCCCAGCAGTACGCCGGCGGTGGACAGCACAATGGCCGACAAAATCAAAAAGCTTTGGTACAGCGAGTTGAACTGGGTCACCAGAATCAGCAGCATCAGCCCTATGGCCACCAAAAAAGCGTTAATCAGGAAGCTGGCCGCCTGCTGTTGATCTTCACTTTCACCACCTTCAACCACCGTTATGCCGTCCGGCAACTCAGGCATGTTAGCGCGCAGCTCTCGTAACGCCTCTTCCACTTGGCGGCCGGGTTGCAGATCGGCTTTGATGGTGATGGTACGGCGGCCATCCACCCGCACAATGTTGCCGGTTTTGTCACCGGGTTCCAGAGTTACAAACTGCGACAGCGGCACCTGGCCCCGTGAGGTGTTCAGGGTTTGCCGCTCCAGCTGATCCAGTTCGCGCCAGTTGTTAGGAACGCGCACCACAATGTCCACTTCGTCGCGCACGTCTTCAGGGCGGTAATTGGCCAGCACCAAGCCGTTGGTAACCAGCCGCACGGCGTTGCCGATGCTGGCCACGTCGGTGCCGAAACGGGCCGCTGCTTCGCGATTCACTTTCAGGCGCCATTCAATGCCGTCAAGGCTGCGGTCGTCTTCGGTATCCACATAAGCACCCTGCGTCAGCATTTGCGCACGAATCGCGCTGACCGCGGCTTCCAGATTGTCGGGATTGCTGCTGCTAACCAGTAACTCAATCGGCTTGCCACCGGCCGGGCCATCTTCTTGCTTACGAAACTCCAGTTCCACGCCCGGAATGTCTGCGGTGCGCTGGCGAAAATCTTCCAGAATAATGTCGGCGGCACGCCGGGTGTACCATTCGTTAAACTGAAACTGCAGCACGCCAATAACATCTGGTGCCATCTGCTGGCTGCCGCTGATCATCGAACGGCTGTACAGGGCACGCACTTCGGGCATGCCCTGTAAACGCCCGGCCACGGCCTGCACAATGGCGTCGCGCTCCCAGATGGACAAATCGCCGCGGGCACGCACCTGAACCTGGGCCGACTCCGGTTCTACGCTGGGGAAAAACTCCACGCCGTGATTTAAACGGCCATAAACGGCGTACACCACGCCAATAACCAGAATCACCGCCAGCAGTGTCAGTCCGGGGCGGCGCAATATGGCGGCCAGAGTGTTGCGGTAGACGCCCATCAGGCGGTTGTCTGTGTGCGCCGCCCGCGCCCGTCGCCCACCACCAATGCCACCCAGCACCGGCAAAAAAACCAGCGCCATCGCTAAAGACGCCAGCAGGCAGATAATCACCGTGATCGGCAAAAACTTCATGAATTCGCCGACCATACCGGGCCAGAACAGCAAGGGCAAAAATACTGCCAGGGTGGTCGCAGTGGATGCAATAATGGGCCAGGCCATGCGGCTGGCGGCTTCACCCCAGGCGTTATTAACGTTCAGGCCGTCCGACAGATTCCGGTCGGCCAGCTCCGACACCACAATGGCGCCGTCTACCAGCATGCCGGTCACCAGAATCAGGGAGAACAGCACAATAATGTTCAGGGTCATGCCCATGGACCAGATCACCAGAATCGCCGTCAGGAAGGCGCCCGGAATGGTCAGGCCGACTAAGATGGCGGCGCGCGGGCCCATGGTGGCGATGATCACGATGGTGACCAGCACAATGGCGGTCAGCACGTTGTTCAGCAGGTCGGTCAGCATGTCCTGCACCTCGCCCGACTGGTCCATGATGTAACGGATGTCCAGCTCGTCGGGCAGGCGTTCCTGCGCCGCCAGGATCAATTCACGCACCTGGGCGCTGGTCGCGATAATATTGGCTCCGGAGCGCTTGGATACTTCCAGCACCAGCGCCGGTTCACCGTTAATGCGGGCAAACCCCTGGGGATCTTTGTAACTGCGCTGCAGCAGGGCTACATCGCCAAAAGTGATCACCGTGTCGCCATCTACCTTGACCGGTATCGACATCACATCTTCCACGTTTTCAATCACACCCGGCACTTTCAACGTCATCCGTCCGTTGCCTGTGTCAATGGAGCCAGCCGCCACCAATTGATTGTTACGCGACACCAGTGTGCCTAACTGGTTGAAGTCCAGGCCGTAGCTTTCCAGCACCTGGGGGTCCACCACAATTTCCAGCAGATCTTCGCGATCGCCGGCAATGTCCACTTCCAGCACTTCCGGAATGGCTTCAATGGCGTCTTTCAGGCCACGAGCAATGGTGATCAGTTCACGCTCGGCCAGCGGCCCCGAAAGGCCAATGGACATCACCGGAAACAGCGAAATATTCACTTCATTGACCCGCGGCTCGTCGGCTTCCTGTGGCAGATTGCTGCGTGCCGTATCCACCTGCTCACGCACATCCTGCAGGGCTTTGTCGGCGTCGAAACCGGCGTCAAATTCCAGCATGACAGAAGCGTGGCCTTCAGAGGCGTTGCCACGCATCTCCTTAACCCCTTCCAGCGAACGCAATTCCTGCTCCATTGGCCGCACCAGCAAGCGCTCGGCGTCTTCCGGGCTGACGCCTTCGAGGCTCATGGATACATAAATCATCGGAATGGCAATGTCGGGGTTGGATTCCTTGGGAATGACCATGTAGGCGGCGTAACCGCCAACCACCAGAAACAGAAGCAACAGCAGCGTGGTGCGGCTGCGGTCTATGGCTGCAAATATAAGAGAACGCATGGGTTAGCCCCCGCCGTTGCTTGCGGCAACAGCCGTGACTTCTTCACCCTCGCTGACAAAGCCAGCGCCGCGGGTAATCAGGCGCAGGTTGTCCGGCAAGCCACCCACCCAGGCGCCATCGGTTTTCACGCTGAGCAAGCGCACCCGAGAAAACACCACTTTGTTGTCGTCGCCGACGTGCTTTACGCCAGGTTTACCGTTGTTATCCAACGCCAAAAACGCCGGCGACAGGTTATGGGCGCTTACCTCTGGCAAGGCAATGGCCAGGTTGGCGCTGCCGCCGGCGATGCGCCTTTGCTGCGGATTATCCACCTCCACTTCAATCGCAAAGCTGCGGGTGCCGGTGTCGGCGGCGCTGGCTAAAAAACGGACACGCCCGCTTAATTCATCGCCGTCCAGCAAACGCACACTGACCAGCTGACCTTCGGCGACCTGGTGCACCGCTTGTTGCGGTATCTGGGCCGTGGCTTTTAGCCGGTCTACCTGAACCACGTGCATTAACGCCGTGCCTGGCTGTACCAGGTCGCCTACTTCTATGGATTTTTGATTAACCACGCCATCAAAGGGCGCCTGAGCCACCAAATCGGCAATCGCCTGATTGGCCATTTCCAGTTCGGCTTTGGCCGCCGCCAGTTCACTTTCCAGGCCCAGCAAATCCGACTCAGACGCCAGATTACGACTGCGCAAACTCTGGGCAGCGTTCAAATCCGCGTTCAGTTTGCGCACCCGTGCCTGCCAGCGACTGCGTTCGGCGCTGCGGCCGTCGTCGGTGAGGGTGAGTAATGTTTGCCCCTGGGTGACGGTGTCACCCAATTCGGCTTCCAGCGACTTCACCGTTGCGGATACCCGGGCCGACACCGTAACGGATCGCCACGGCAACACCTGCCCCTGTACCAGCAATTCGGGCTGATAATTGCGAGCGTTCAGGGTTGTTACCTGTACCCGGGTTAGTTCGGTGCCCTGCTGCGCCGACAGTTCCGGCGCTTTGGTTTCTGTCTGTTTGATGTCGCCACCAGCCATCCAGATCAGCAACGCCAAAACCAGCAACAAAGACAGGCCGACCGAACTCCACTTAAATTTATTCATACTGCTCTCGTTAAAAACGGATTATTGCGGACACCACCGAAAAAACAGGTTGCCAGGCGCATAAAAAAGAGGTTAGATTCTACACAGTTTCGGCAAATGAATTTTAAAGAGACACGTATTAAATGAACTTTAACGCTGTTGTAGTCCTAGTGAAGCTAGTCCTGGTGGTGATGGTATCCCCCGGGGGCTTTTGCGTGGACACACAGTTGAGGCGAGATTTCTAAACCGACACTGCAAACACCAAAGCCCCCGGCACCGAAAGGTCCCGGGGGCTTTTTTTTGGCCTTTTTGAAAACACGTGTAACGGTAAACCGACAACAACAGGAACTCATACTATGAACGGCGCGCAGCACATACTGCAGGCTTTCCAGCAGCACAGTATTACCACGGTATTTGGCTACCCCGGCGGTTGCATCATGCCGTTGTACGATGCGCTGGTGGATGATGTGAGTGTGGAACATGTGCTGTGCCGCCACGAGCAAGGCTGCGCCCTGGCCGCCGACGGCTACGCTCGCGCAAGCGGCAACTTGGGCGTGTGCATTGCCACTTCCGGCCCGGGCGCTACTAACCTGATTACCGGCGTGGCCAACGCGTTTCAGGATTCGGTGCCGCTGCTGGTGATCACCGGCCAGGTGCCCGCCGGGCTGATTGGTACCGATGCGTTTCAGGAAACCGATGTACTGGGCATGACTCTGGGCATTGTTAAACACAGTTACCTGGTGGATGACGCCGACAGTTTGCCCGGCATTCTTGTTGAAGCGATTGCTTTAGCGCAGAGCGGCCGGCCCGGGCCGGTATGGATCGATATTCCCAAAGATATTCTGCTGACTCAGGTAACCCCGGAAGCAGCTGATCATGAGGAGCGCGAACGTTCTGAAAACACAGAGTCACGAACCGACTCAGCCACACAAAATGCCGCTATTGACAAAGGTATCACCGAAACCCTGCGACTGCTGCGCGAAGCCCGTCAACCATTATTGTACAGCGGCGGTGGCATCACGTTAGCCGGCGCCGAGGACAGCTTCCGCGAGTTTGCCGCCCATTCTGCCCTGCCCGGTGTTGTTACCTTGAAAGGCATTGGTAATCCGGGCCGCCGCAACCCGAACCACTTGGGCATGTTAGGCATGCACGGCTGCCGTGCCGCCAATCGCGCGGTGGACGAATGTGATCTGCTGCTGGTGATCGGCGCCCGCCTGGACGACCGTGCGACCGGCAAACCGGATACATTCGCACCGAACGCAAAGATTGTTCACATCGATGCCGACAGCGCCGAGTTCAACAAGATAAAAGCCGCGGCTGTGACCATCAACGCCAATTTGAATGACGTGTTGCGCGCCCTTACCCGTGAGGTGCAGGCACAGCCGCTGAAGATTGAACCCTGGCAAAAGCAATGCCGCACCTGGCTCACCACCGGTGGCTTTCAGGCGGCGGACAACGAGGAAGCGCTCGCGCCCATTACCGGCCCGGCGTTTGTCCGCCAGCTGTCCCGTATTGCCGGTGACGACACGATTATTTCCTGCGACGTGGGCCAGCACCAGATGTGGGTAGCGCAACATTATCAGTTCAATCACCCGCGCCAGCACCTGACCAGCGGCGGCCTGGGCACCATGGGTTTTGGCCTGCCGGCGGCCATAGGCGCGCAGTTCGCAAAGCCTGGTACAGCGGTTATAAACGTTGCCGGCGACGGCTCGTTCATGATGAACGCTCAGGAGTTGGCCACTATTCGCCGCTACCGCCTGCCGCTGAAAATAATCATTCTGGATAACCAGTGCCTGGGCATGGTGCGCCAGCAGCAGGAGCTGTTTTATGGCAACCGCGAAAGCCACATTAACCTGGACGATAACCCGGATTTTGTGGCCATGGCCCGGGCTTTCGATATTCCAGCGCTGCACATCAACCGCACTGATCAGGTTCGACGGGGTATTGAGACGATTTTGGCTTACAAGGGCCCGATGCTGTTGCACGTATCGGTTGCTCGTGAAGAGAACGTTTGGCCGACGGTAAAACCCGGCGGGAGCAACCGAGACATGATGGAAAACACCAAACCAGCGAAGAAGAAAACCGAGGAGAATGCAGCATGAGCCAGGCCATACCATCCACCACAACTATACCCGGCACGACTAAATCCGGAACCGCTTCGTCCAACCGGCATGTTTTGCATTGTCGTATGCAGTCAGAGCCCGCTGGCCTTGAGCGTTTGTGCCGCGTGGTGCGGGTTCGGGGTTTTCGGATTGCGAGTATGTCGGTTGAGAGCAGCGGGGAGCATTTTAATATTGCTTTGACTCTGGAGGGTAGCCGGCCGATTTCTATGCTTCAGTCGCAGTTGTTGAAGCTGCATACGGTGGCGGAGGTTGTTCTGGGAGCTCAGCAGGCTCGTTCTGTTGCGTGAGCATTTACACTCGGTAGCCTGTTGATTTGGTGGCAGGTACGCGGAGTGGAGGTGTCTTTTCTTCTGGGAAAAATAACTCGCTGCGCTCAGACATTTTTTTCCCTGCCAGAAAAGACACCCCCACCCCCCTACCGACGGGCAAATTTAGGATGCTGAAGTGCCTAGTGACGCGTTTATTGTTGAAGCTAGCTGCTTTCCCCCCATGCCAAAACACAGGGGAAAGAAACACTAGAAAGTCAGATCGACTCAATAGCCACTGCCGTCGCCTCGCCACCGCCGATGCACAGTGCAGCAACGCCGCGTTTCAGGCCTTTTTGCTTCAGTGCGTTGATCAGGGTGACCAGGATTCGTGAGCCGGACGAGCCGATGGGGTGGCCCAGAGCGCAGGCGCCGCCGAAGACGTTTATTTTATTGGCGTCCAGCCCCAGTTCGTTGATGGCCAAAAGGGAGACTACCGCGAAGGCTTCGTTGATTTCGTAGAGGTCTACGTCGTCTTTGCCCCAGCCGGCTTTTTTCAGGACTTTGTCGATGGCGCCGATGGGGGCCAGGGTGAACTCTGCGGGTAGCTGGGAGTGGGTGGCGTGGGCGATGATTTTTGCTTGTGGGTGCAAACCGCGGGCTTTTGCTTCTTTTGCCGATGCCAGTACCAGTGCGGATGCACCGTCGCTGATGGAGCTGGCGTTGGCAGCGGTTACGGTGCCGTCTTTTTTGAACGCGGGTTTCAGCGTGGGGATCTTGTCCGGGCGGGCATTGCCGGGTTGTTCGTCGGTATCCACTACTGTGTCGCCACCGCGACCGGCAACGCTGACGGCGCAGATTTCGGGCGCGAACCAGCCGTTATCGATGGCGGCATTGGCACGGCTGAGGGATTCAATAGCAAAGTTGTCCATTTGCTCACGGGTGATCTTATAGTCATCCGCGCTTTTTTGTGCAAAAACGCCCATCAGACTGCCTTCGTAGGCGTCTTCCAGGCCGTCGAGGAACATGCTGTCCATTACTTGGCCATGGCCCATGCGCATTCCGCCGCGGGCTTTGGGCAAAATGTACGGTGCCTGGCTCATGTTTTCCATGCCACCGGCAATCATGATGTTGTTGGTGCCGGCCTTGATCTGGTCGTGGGCGATCATGACCGCTTGCATACCCGAGCCGCACATTTTGTTGACGGTGGTGCAGCCAGAGCTGTCCGGTATGCCCGCGCCACGGGAGGCCTGGCGTGCAGGTGCCTGACCCAGGCCAGCCGGTAATACACAACCCATGATGACTTCATCAATGTCAGCCGGTTTCAGGCCGGAACGCTCGATGGCGGCTTTGATGGCAACCGCGCCCAGTTGTGGCGAAGGTACGCTGCTCAACGAGCCCATCATGCCGCCCATGGGTGTGCGGGCGGCGCCGGCTATGACTACGAAATTATCATTAGAGGTGTCAGTCATCATTGTTTGTCCCCGTTTTATTGAAAGGTCTGGTTGTTATTGGCAATCGTTAATCAGCCGCGCCCGAAAATTGAGCGTGCAATAATTTCCTTCATAATTTCCGACGTGCCGCCGTAAATGCGCTGCACGCGAGCATCCGCGAAAGCTCGTGAAATCGGGTATTCACTGGTATAGCCGTAACCGCCAAATAATTGCAGGCAGCCATCGGTCACCCGACACTGCATTTCAGTCGCGCTGTATTTGGCCATAGACGCCGTGGCGGCATCCAAAGTGCCGGCGACGTATTCATTGATGCACTGGTCCACAAAGGCTTTGTTGATGCGGTATTCGGTTTCCATGCGGGCCATTTCGAAACGGGTGTTCTGCAACTGGGCCAACTTCTGGCCAAACAGCACACGCTCCTGACAGTAGGCAACGGTCAGGTCCAGGGCACCGCGGGCAGCCGCAACGCCCAGCGCACCAATCACCAGGCGCTCGCGGGGCAGTTCCTGCATCAGGTAGGCAAAGCCTTTGCCAGCCTCGCCCAATAACGCCGACGCCGGCACCCGCATATCCGCAAAAAACAGCTCGGAGGTATCACCGGCATGCTGGCCAATCTTGTCCAGATTGCGCCCAACGGCATAACCTTCCAGCGTGGTGTCTACCAAAAACAGGCTGACGCCCTTGGCACCGGCGGAAGGATCGGTTTTTGCCGCCACAATCACCATGTCCGCGTGCTGGCCGTTGGTTATAAACGTTTTAGAGCCGTTCAGAATGTAGTCGTCGCCGTCTTTTACGGCACTGGTGCGCATGGCCTGCAAATCACTGCCGGCGCCGGGTTCGGTCATGGCGATGGCGCCCACGGCTTCACCGGACACCATTTTTGGTAGCCACTGCTGTTTTTGCGCGTCGTTACCCAGGTGGCTCAGATAAGGCGCAACAATGTCGGAGTGCACCATCACATTGGTGGACAGCGCACCAAAACCCAAGCGCGCCAATTCCTCGCCCACCACCACCGAATACTGAAATGGCGCGCCGCAGCCGCCGCAGTCCTCGGGCACGTCTACGCACAGCATGCCGGCGTCGCCTAGAGTGTTCCACAGCTTGCGGGGGGCAATGCCGTCTTTTTCCCACTGTTCGTAGTGGGGTTTGATTTCTTTTTCCAGTGCCTTAATCACCGACTCACGGAACAACGCTAACTCTTCTTGATCGACAGTCGCAGTCATAAAGACTCCTGCTTGTGATGAATTGCTGATAAACAGCTTATCGCGGGGCCATACGCAAAGCGCTATCCAGACGGATGACTTCGCCATTCAGCACCGGGTTACGCACCATCTGGTCTACCATCATGCCAAACTCTTCCGGCTTGCCCAGGCGCTTGGGAAACACCAAGGTTGCCGCCAGGCTGTCTTGCACTTCCTGCGGCATGCCGGAAACCATCGGGGTCATAAACAGCCCAGGGGCAATGGTATTCACCCGAATACCCTCACGCGCCAGCTCACGGGCAGCCTGCAGAGTTAAGGCAACAACGCCGCCCTTGGACGCACTGTAGGCCGCCTGACCAACCTGTCCTTCATAGGCCGCGATAGACGCCGTGTTGATGATAACGCCCCGTTCACCGTCGGCATTGGGTTCACGCTGGGCCATTTCCGCCGCTGCCAGTCGCAGTATGTTAAAGGTTCCGATCAAATTGACTTGCACCACCTTACTGAAATTTTCCAGTGGCAGCACACCCTCGCGCCCCAGAATTTTACCAGCGGTGGCGACGCCTGCGCAGTTTACGGCAACGCCACAAAAACCATGCGCTTCGTTGGCTTTGGCGAAAGCCGCCTCGGCACTTGCGGCGGAACTGACGTCGCACTCAACAAAGATTCCCCCCAACTCTTTTGCAACGGCTTCGCCGCGTTCCTTCTGCAAATCGAAGATCGCTACCTTGCAGCCAGCTGCCGCCAGCGCCCGCGCTGCGCCTTCGCCAAGGCCAGATGCGCCGCCTGTTACAATGGCTGCTACGTTCTGAAATTCCATCGGATACTCCCGTTGCTGTGGATAACAATACAATCAAATGCTTTACGTTTACGTAAACTTTAACTAACCTGACAAAAAAAGGAAACACTCAATGGCTGCAAAGAAAACATACAGCATCAGCGAACTGGCTCAGGAGTTTGACGTAACGACCCGTAGCGTTCGCTTTTACGAAGATCAGGGCTTGCTAAGACCCAGCCGTAAGGGCCAAACCCGCATCTTTAGTTCCAAAGACCGGGTGCGGCTGAAATTAATCCTGCGCGGTAAACGCATGGGACTGTCGCTGGCCGAGACCAAAGAGTTGTTTGACCTGTGGGACGAAACCACCAGTGGTAATGAAAAACAGCTGTTGCTGATGCTGCAAACTATAAAACGCCGCCGTGAGGCGCTCGCTCAGCAGAAAGAAGACATCGCGATCGTTGAGATGGAAATGGAAAACGCCGAGGCCCGCTGTCTCGAAGCATTGAGCGAACTGCAAATAAAAAAGCAGACGGCAACACAGCACTAACGACCCAACAACAAGGTGACCATCATGAAATCGCAATACTCGGAACTGAACTTCGGCCTTGGCGAAACCCTGGACATGCTGCGCGAGCAAATCAACGGTTTCGCCACCCGCGAAATCGCACCCCGTGCGGCAGAGATTGACCAATCCAACGAATTCCCCATGGATTTGTGGAAGAAGTTTGGCGACATGGGCCTGCTCGGCATCACCGTCGACGAAGCCTACGGCGGTTCCGGCATGGGCTACCTGGCCCACGTAATTGCGATGGAAGAAATCAGCCGCGCCTCCGCATCGGTAGGTTTGTCTTACGGCGCCCACTCTAATTTGTGTGTGAACCAGATTCACAGCAACGGCACCGAAGAGCAGAAACAGCAATATCTGCCCAAGCTGCTCAGCGGCGAACACATAGGCGCTTTGGCCATGTCGGAACCCAACGCCGGTTCCGACGTCATCTCCATGAAACTGAGCGCCAAAGACGCCGATGACCACTACGTGCTGAACGGCAATAAAATGTGGATCACCAACGGCCCTGACGCCCACGTTTACGTGATCTACGCCAAAACTGACGTGAAAGCCGGCTCGAAAGGCATCACCGCCTTCATCGTAGAACGCGACGCACCTGGCTTCAGCCGCCACCAGAAACTCGACAAACTGGGCATGCGCGGCTCCAACACCTGCGAACTGGTGTTTCAGGATTGCAAAGTACCCAAAGAAAACATTCTCGGCCAACTCGGTGGCGGTGCTCGCGTGCTGATGAGCGGCCTCGACTACGAACGCCTGGTACTCGCCGGTGGCCCGCTGGGCATTATGCAAGCAGCCATGGACGTGGTTGTGCCCTACATCCGCGAACGCAAGCAGTTCGGCCAGGCCATCGGCGAATTCGAACTGGTACAAGGCAAAGTGGCTGACATGTACACCTACATGAATACCGCCAAATCCTATGTCTACATGGTCGCCCAGTCTGCCGACCGCGGTGAAACCACCCGCAAAGACGCCGCCGGTGCAATCCTCTACTCCGCCGAAATGGCGACAAAACTGGCCCTGGATGCGATCCAGCTGCTGGGCGGCAACGGCTACGTCAACGACTACCCCACCGGCCGCCTGCTGCGCGACGCCAAGCTGTACGAAATCGGTGCCGGCACGTCGGAAATACGGCGCATGTTGATTGGACGAGAGCTGTTTTTGAACAAGTGAAACATCGGGGACAGATTTAAAATCTGTCCCCGCGGCAAGGGCAATAGGGACAGATTTCAAATCTGTCCCTGCTACTGAGGATGGGGACAGATTTGAAATCTGTCCCCGCTGTGGAAGTTCGCCTGAGGCCAGCGCCAAACACCCCAGGCTCGATGCACGGAAACCAAGGCTATGACAATACTCCAAAGCAAAATCAACTCCAGGTCTGAAGAATTTCAGGCCAAACACCAATCCATGGCCGACGCCGTAGCCGACCTGCGAGACAAAGTGGCTACCATCCAACAAGGCGGCGGCCCCAGCTACCAGGAACGCCACATCGCCCGTGGCAAACTGCTGCCCCGGGAACGCATTAACCGCCTGCTGGACGACGGCTCGCCCTTCCTCGAAATCGGCCAGCTCGCCGCCTACAACGTCTATGAAGACAACATACCCGCCGCTGGCCTGATCGCCGGTGTCGGCCGCGTTAGCGGCACCGAGTGCATGATCATCGCGAACGACGCCACCGTAAAAGGCGGCACCTACTACCCGCTGACCGTCAAAAAACACCTGCGGGCCCAGGAAATCGCCCTCGCCAACCGCCTGCCCTGCATCTACCTGGTGGATTCCGGCGGCGCCTACCTGCCGCGCCAGGATGAAGTGTTCCCCGATCGTGATCACTTCGGTCGCATCTTCTACAACCAGGCCCGCATGTCCGCCGAAGACATCCCCCAGATTGCCGTGGTAATGGGCCTGTGCACCGCCGGCGGCGCCTACGTACCGGCCATGGCCGACGAATCCATCATCGTGCGCAACCAGGGAACCATCTTCCTGGCCGGCCCGCCGCTGGTCAAAGCCGCCACTGGTGAAGTGGTCAGCGCCGAAGATCTGGGCGGTGCCGACGTACACTGCAAAGTGTCCGGTGTGGCCGACCATTACGCCGAAAACGACGCCCACGCCCTGGACATTGCGCGCCGCTGCGTGTCTAACCTGAACCGCCGTAAACCCGCAGACGTGCAAATCCGCAAACCCAAAGCGCCCCTGTTCGACGCCAACGAAATTTACGGCATTGTCGGCACCGACCTGCGCAAACAGTTTGACGTGCGCGACGTTATCGCCCGCGTTGTCGACGGCTCAGAATTCGACGAATTCAAACGCTATTACGGTCAGACTCTGGTCACCGGCTTTGCCCATGTGCACGGCTATCCCGTAGGCATTATTGCCAACAACGGCATACTGTTCAGCGAATCCGCCCAAAAAGGCGCGCACTTCATAGAGCTTTGCTGCCAGCGCAATATTCCGCTGCTGTTCCTGCAAAATGTGACCGGTTTTATGGTGGGCCAGAAGCACGAAGCCGAGGGCATTGCCAAACACGGTGCCAAAATGGTGATGGCCGTAGCCTGCGCCAACGTGCCAAAAATTACCGTACTGATCGGCGGCAGCTTCGGCGCCGGAAACTACGGCATGTGCGGCCGCGCCTACAGCCCGGATTTCCTGTGGATGTGGCCTAACGCCCGCATTTCCGTAATGGGTGGCGAACAGGCTGCCGGTGTACTCGCACAGGTTCGCCGCGACGGCATGGAACGCAATGGCGAAACCTGGAGCGGCGAAGACGAAGCCGCCTTCAAACAACCCATTATTGACACCTACGAACACCAGGGCCACCCCTACTTCGCCAGTGCCCGCCTGTGGGACGACGGCGTAATCGACCCAGCCCAAACCCGCGAAGTAGTGGCTCTTAGCCTGTCGGCCACACTTAACCGCCCCGCCCAGCCAACACGCTTCGGCGTGTTCCGCATGTAACGGGGGAATCACCATGACCGAACCAAATTCTGCCCCAACTTTTGTTCCAAATTCGGCCCCTGACTCTGCCCAAAATCTGGCCGTTGTGATCAACACTCGCAGCCCCGGCGTGACCGAAGTGGTGTTGAACCGCCCCGAAAAACGCAACGCTTTTGATGACGTGATCATCGGCCAGCTGATTGCCGCGTTCGAACAGATCGGGCAAGACAGCAGCACGAACGTGGTGGTACTGCGCTCCGAGGGCAAACACTTTTCCGCCGGCGCCGACCTGGGCTGGATGCGGCGCATGGCCGGCAACAGCCAACCGGAAAACCTCAACGATTCAAGAGAACTAGCGCGTCTGATGTCAGTGCTGAACAGCCTGCCACAGCCGGTGATTGGTCTGGTTCAGGGTGCCGCTTTTGGCGGTGCCGTGGGCCTGGCAGCCTGCTGCGATGTCGTTATTGCGACCGAACAAAGCAAGTTCTGCTTAAGCGAAGTGAAGCTGGGGCTGATTCCAGCCGTGATCAGCCCTTACGTGGTGCGCGCCATTGGCGAGCGCCAGGCACGGCGCTATTTTCTGACGGCAGAAGTATTCGATGCCCATCAGGCCTGCGAGTTCGGGTTGGTGCACATCGTTGCTACAGACAACGACGACCTGCAAACCCGCTGCGACCAGATGCTGCAGCAGCTTGCCGGCAATGGCCCTCAAGCCATGGGTGCAGCAAAAGCGCTCATTTTTGCGGTCAGCCAACAGCCTCTGAGCGCAGATGTGATTGAAGACACGGCCCGGCGCATTGCCGATATCCGCGTGGGACAAGAAGGCCAGGAAGGCCTTGCCGCTTTCCTTGAAAAACGTGCTGCCAGCTGGGTTCCGGAGGACCAACACTGATGTTTACAAAAATACTGATCGCCAACCGCGGCGAAATCGCCTGCCGGATCATTGAAACCGCACACGCCATGGGTATTCGCTGTGTGGCTGTCTATTCCGATGCCGACGCCAACGCCCGCCACGTGGCCATGGCCGACGAGGCCTTTCGCATTGGCCCCGCCGCCAGCTCTGAAAGCTATTTGCGCGGTGATATCATTATTGAGGTCGCGCTGAAAAGTGGCGCACAAGCCATTCACCCCGGTTACGGATTTCTGTCCGAAAACACCGGCTTTGCGGAGTCTTGCGAGGCCAATAATCTGGTGTTTATTGGCCCGCCCTCCTCGGCCATCGCCGCCATGGGTTCCAAATCTGCCGCCAAAGAAATTATGGGCAAGGCCGGCGTGCCGTTGGTGCCCGGCTACCACGGTGCCGACCAGGCACTGGAAACCCTGCGCGCCGAAGCCGAAAAGTGTGGTTTTCCGCTGCTACTGAAGGCTGTCGCCGGCGGCGGTGGCAAAGGCATGCGAGTGGTAGAGCATATGGGCGAGTTTAATGAAGCCCTGGCCGCCGCCCAGCGTGAGTCCAAAAACGCGTTCGGCAACCCGGATATGCTGATCGAGCGCTACTTGACCCAGCCCCGCCACGTGGAAATTCAGGTATTTTGTGACCAGCACGGCAACGGCGTGTACCTGGCCGAGCGCGACTGCTCGGTCCAGCGGCGCCATCAGAAAGTGCTGGAAGAAGCTCCTGCACCCGGCCTGAGTGATGAAACCCGCGCCGCCATGGGCGAAGCTGCTGTCACCGCCGCCAAAGCTATCCATTACGTTGGCGCCGGCACCGTCGAATTCCTCTACGACGTTGACGGTTCTTTCTTTTTTATGGAAATGAACACCCGGCTGCAAGTAGAGCACCCGGTCACCGAAATGGTCACCGGCCAGGATCTGGTGGAATGGCAATTAAAAGTGGCCTGGGGCGATGAGTTGCCGCTGGCGCAGAAAGACGTAAAAACCCGCGGCCACGCCTTGGAAGCGCGAATTTACGCCGAAGATCCGGATCAGGACTTTCTGCCCGCCACCGGCACCCTGCGCTATTTGACCACGCCCGATGAAAACGCACACGTGCGGGTAGACACCGGCGTGACCGAAGGCGACGAGATCAGCATTCATTACGACCCGATGATTGCCAAACTGATTGTGTGGGATGAAACCCGGGAACAGGCCATCAACCGCATGGTGCAGGCGCTTGAGAGTTACCGCATTGCCGGGGTGAAAACCAACATCCGCTTTTTGCACGCTCTGGCCGACGCCCAGCCCTTCCGCGAGGCCAAGCTGACCACCGGGTTCATCGACGATCATCACGATTTGCTGTTCCCGAAATCACGTTTAGATACTCAAAAAGCCCTGGTACTGGCCGCAGGCTTCGTACTGGAGCAGCGTAAAGCCGGTGAAGTGAACGCTCAGGATCCCTGGTCGCCGTTCGGCCGCCAGAACAGCTGGCGCATGAACTCGGAATACGCCCAGCCATTGCAGTTCAAAGTGGGCGACGACATCCACGAACTCAAGGTGCTGGAGCAGGATGACGGCTATCAGGTAACCGTAAACGGCAGCCTTTACAACCTGACTGCCCGGCTTGACGATGATCACCTGCAAGCAGTGGTTAACGGTCACCGCCTGAGCGTGCACGGCAACCTGCATAACGATCAACTGGTCTTGTTCCATCAGGGCCAGACCTTCCCGTGTGTGGTCTATCGTGAAACCTACGGCTTTGAAGAAATGGTCAGCGAAGGCAGCCTGGCCGCACCCATGAACGGCGCAGTAGTGGCGATTCAGGCCAAAGTAGGCGATAAAGTAGTCAGCGGCCAAACGTTGGTGATTATGGAAGCCATGAAAATGGAGCACGCCATTAAAGCGCCAGCCGATGGCGTAGTCACCGACATTTTTTACGCCGAAGGTGACCAGGTGGCGGAAGGCGCAGAATTGATCGCAGTGCAAGTAGAGACGGAAAGCGAGCAACAGGAGGCAGGCTAATGGCCTTTCCCAAGCGTGTAAGACTGGTAGAAATGAGCCCCCGCGATGGCTTGCAGAACGAGCCCGGCCCGGTAATTCCCACCTCCGTCAAAGCTCGGCTGATCAAACGCTTAGTGGACTGCGGGCTTACCCATGTGGAAGCCGCAAGCTTTGTATCACCACGCTGGGTACCGCAAATGGCTGACGCCAGCGACGTGATGGCACTGATCGAGCGCAAGCCCGGTGTGTGCTATGCAGCGCTGACGCCCAACCTGCGTGGCTTTGAAGGCGCTCTGGCCGCGGGTGCCAGCGAAGTAGCCGTGTTTGGCGCGGCCTCAGAATCGTTCAGCCAGAAAAACATCAACTGCTCCATCGCCGAAAGCCTTGAGCGCTTTGCTCCGGTGATGGAAGCCGCAAAGCACAACGGCATTCCAGTGCGTGGTTACGTGTCCACCGTGCTGGGCTGCCCTTACGAAGGCGAGATCGCCCCGGCCAAAGTGGCCGAAGTGGCCAAAGCCCTGTTTGACATGGGCTGCCATGAAATTTCACTCGGCGACACCATTGGTACCGGCACCCCGGCCAAGGCCAAGCGTATGCTCGAAGCCGTTGTTCGCCATGTGCCGGTAGAGCACCTGGCGGCACACTTTCACGACACCTACGGCCAGGCCCTGGCCAATCTGTACGCGGTTCTGGAAGAAGGCGTGGCGGTGATAGATGCTTCCGTTGCCGGCCTGGGTGGATGCCCCTACGCCAAAGGTGCGTCTGGCAATGTGGCCACCGAAGACGTGCTGTACATGCTGGACGGGCTGGGCATTGAAACCGGCGTTAACCTGCGCCAACTGGTGGCGACAGGAAACTGGATCAGCCATCGCCTGAAGCGCCGCAATGGCTCCAAGGTCGGCCTGGCTCTTCAACTCTAATCCGGATTTCTTATAAAAGAATAAAGATCAGCTAAAAGTGCTGCCACTCCAAATATCTAATTAACCCATCAAGCACTAATAGCCGCACCAAACTTAGTTAACCACTACAAAGTCCACTAAGAAATAGGTGGACACTATCCTGACGGCTGCGGCACGGGGCTCAAGATGGATTTACCGGACGCTCACTCTCAACTTCCAGCTCGGCTTCATCAAACAGTTGAATCTGGTGTGCGGGCTTTTCACTGCTAGCACCAAACTGCTGAATTCGCTTCAAACGCAGCAGTTCTTTGAAAATCTGGATGTAGTGATCGCGCTGTTGAATTCCACCGCTTTTGGCCGTCAGTTCCTGCTGAAGACCTTAGACAACCGACAGCAATGCAGCAGCCGAAAGGCCGCTGATACCGAGTGCTTTTGAAGGTGCTCCAGTAAGTCTTGAATCGGGGCCAGTAAACAAATTGATGGTAAACCAGTGGCTGTTGCTTGCAGTAAGCGCTGCCGGGCGCGTCGGAGGCCTGCCAGTCAGTGATATGCTGCTGCCAGACATGCGCTCGTTCGGTTGGGGTCATGCTGATTCCTTATGGAATGGGTGAGGAAGTCAGTGTGTGCAATCGGCGAGCCGGAATGTAGGTGCTGATTTATTGGCGCTTACGATCGATTCGCTGGCAGGTGAATGCGTTCAGTTCCAGCAACTGGCCGATGGTCATGTCTTTAATGCGCATGATTTTCAGGCGCCGGCTGCCTCGATTGTTTGTCGGTATGCGTTTGTCCACCAAGGATCTCAGCGGCTTGTCCGCAAACCTTGTAGTGGCATACTCCCCCTCTGTCAGCCTAGTTGTCCAGTTGGCGATTTTGCCTAAATTCATGTCAGATCGGGCGGTGTGAGAGCAGTCATGCCACGTTATTCCGAGGAACGTAAAGCGGCCGTGTTGAAGAAGTTGTTACCTCCGCAAAACCGCAGTGTGGTGTCGGTAGCCGCAGAAGAAGGCATATCCGGTGTGACTCTGTGTAGTTGGTTAAAACAGTGTCGACAACGAGGAGTGCCTGTGCCGGGTTATCGTAATGCTGGAGACGATGGGTCTCCTGAATCCAAGTTGGCCGTCGTGATCGAAACGGCGTCTATGTCCGAAGCTGAGCTGAGCGCGTATTGCCGCCAGAAAGGCCTGTATCCCGAGCAGGTGCAGCGCTGGAAAGAGGCCTGTCTACACGGGACTGGTCTGCAAGAAGGGCAAGGGAAAGCCGCTCAGAAGCAGCAGCGAGACGCCCGTAAGACCATCAAAAAGCTGCAAGCGGAAGTTCGCCGTAAGGATCGGGTTCTGGCAGAAACGACCTCATTGTTGGTGCTGTCAAAAAAGCTCGAAGCCTTGTACGGCGAGGACCCGGACAGCGAGGACAGCTAACACCGCTGACCGAACGTACAAGGCTTTTAAACGACTATGACGAAGCGGTCGCCAGTGGCGCAGCCCGGTACAAGGCGGCCGACTTGATGGAGCTGAGTCAGCGCACGTTGAAGCGCTGGCGACAGGCTAACGGCGCTGTGGCGGAAGATCAACGTCCGCAAGCGGAGCGCGTTGTGCAGCCACACCAGCTCACTCACGCTGAAGAAGCGGCCATCCTGGATACCTGCAATGAACGGGAGTATCAGAGCTTGCCACCGTCTCAGATCGTGCCTCGACTGGCGGATAAAGGGCTTTACCTGGCGTCTGAGTCCTCGTTCTACCGAGTGCTCAAAAAGCACCAGCACTTGAATCATCGGGGCCGTATGAAACCGCCGCGCAAGGTCCCTGCGCCCACCAGCTTTACGGCCACAGGCCCGAACCAGGTCTGGAGCTGGGACATCAGTTATTGCCCCTCAGAGGTGCGCGGTCAGCACTGGTATCTGTACCTGATCATGGACATCTACAGCCGTAAAATCGTGGCTTGGGAAATTCATGAAGCAGAGTCCGGCGAGCTTGCCAAAAAGCTCATTGATCGAGCTCTGTTCGGCATGTCACAACGTTCCGATCTTAACCAACTCTTTAACGAACAACTCCACGCCCCAGCGGCAGATCTGTTTGATCGCATGGAGAACAAAGATCGGGCTTTGATTCACCGTGATGCGGTCATCGAAAAGCTGACCCACAAAGTGGCGATTCTTAAGCGCCATAAATACGCCCAACGCAGCGATCAGCTGGATGCAGTTCAAGGTAACTTGTTGGATTAACTGATCGACGTCGACCTTGGCACCATCGAAGCCGGACTGGCCCAGATAACATTCGATCAAGCATCGACCCCACCAAAAAACAGCCCAAGCGGGCTCCGCTGCCGCTAGAATTGCCCCGCACCCTGATCCAGGCTCCGGTGCCGGCCCAAGTCATTAATAAAGGCATCCCCACCGCTGAACTGCTGACCCAAGTGCTAGTGGCCAAGTACTCGGATCATTTACCACTGTATCGTCAAGAACGCATCTTCGATTGCGCCGGCCTCACCATCCCGCGCTCCACACTGGCTGCCTGGTTGGGAACCTGCGGCGTGCAGTTACAGCCCTTGGTGGATGCGCTGAGAAACGTCCTCTTACAACATACCGTGTTACACGCTGACGAAACACCGGTCAGCATACTGGCCCCGGGCAAGAAGAAAACCCACCGGGCTTACGTCTGGGCTGACTGCACGACACCGTTCTCAGATCTCAGCGAGGTGATTTACGAGTTCGCTCCAAGCAGCGCCGGCGAGCACGCGCGTAGCTTCCTGGGGACTGGCAAGGCAAATTGGTCTGCGACGATTACTCAGGTTATAAAGCGGGCTTCGGCAACGGCATCACCGAAATCGGTTGCATGGCTCATGCCCGGCGCATGTTCTACAACTTGCACCAGGCCGGCCAACAAGAGCGAACTGGCGGCACAAGCTCTCGAATACATCGGCCAACTGTAGATGATTGAGCGAGAAGCCAAAGACCTGCCGCCGGATAAACGACAATCCATCAGAAGTGAAAAAGCTCGGCCCATTGCTGATGCCCTGCATCAATGGATGTTGGCTCACCGACAGAAAGTGTCGGATGGCTCCGGCATGGCCAGAGCCATCGATTACAGCCGTAAACGCTGGAAAGCGCTGACGCGCTATCTCGATGATGGGACGGTGCCCATCGATAATAACTGGGTGGAAAACCAGATACGCCCGTGGGCGCTGGGACGTTCTAACTGGCCGTTCGCAGGTTCACTCAGAAGTGGCCAGCGCGCTTCTTCGTGACGTGAAGGAGATCAACTACGCCATGGAATGAATGCTTACGCATGGAGACGCCTCACGAGGTTATTATGAGATGAACGTGTTCAATCGTAAAGCTGGGGTATAAGTGCTGAATTATGTACGCTCACTGCTTTTTCAAAGTAGCTATCCTGTGGCGACCAATAAAGCTTCAAAATAATGATTTTTATACATAAAATCTAAACATTCCAAATTTGTGAACCCAGCCTTCCACATTCTCAAATTCTATAGTTGTTGTTAATTGCGCATACTTTTCTCACATAAAACATAACAAGAGCGAATCAGGAGCGTTTATGGGCGATCACTCATATGATAGCTGGTTGGGCAAAAGCGAATTGGTTGAAGACAGCATGTCCGAATGCCTCGTTAAGCGAATAGCCGTTACCTTCGGAACTGAAACGCCAGAACATGGAGTGCCACTGCCACACCTGTGGCACTGGGCTTTTTTTCAAGAGCCTGTCAGTGAAGATTTGACCGGTCCAGATGGCCACCCCGTACTGGGTCAGTTTATGCCTCCGGTCGAAGGCCGCAATCGTATGTGGGCTGGTGGCCGCCTTGCTTTCCACACCCCCTTGCTAGTTGGAAAACCAGCACAGCGCCGCACTGAAATCATTAAAATCACAGAAAAACAGGGCAACACCGGTGCGTTATTGTTCGTTACGCTCCGGCACCAGTACATTCAAGACAATATATTGTGCATTGACGAAGAGCAGGATGTGGTTTACCGCGCACCAACCGCGCCGCGCCTGAAAGATAGCGGCGAGATTCCGTTGATGCACTGGCAAGAAAGCGTGGCGCCGTCGACGGTAATGTTGTTCCGCTACTCGGCGGTGACCTTCAATAGCCATCGCATCCATTACGACTATCCCTACGTGACCGCAAGCGAGGGCTATTCGAACCTGGTGGTCCACGGCCCACTGATCGCCACTCTGCTGCTACACAGTTTCATTAGCAACAACCCTGAGAAAGAGCCAAAACACTTTGAATACCGTGGCGTTCGACCATTAATTCAGGGAACTGAGTTCAGCCTTGGCGGCTATGCAAAAACCGACAACGAAAGCGTGCTGCTAGCCTTTAACGACAACGGCCCGGCCCAGCAAGCCCGTGTAACCTATTAAGGAAAATATCATGTTTGATAATCAAGAATCCCTGGATGCTATCCGCGATGGTGTACGTAGTCTGTGTGTAAACTATGGTGCCGAATACTGGCGTGAGCTGGACGAGAGAAAGGCCTTTCCCGAAGCCTTTGTTGAAGAGATGACCAAAGCTGGCTGGCTGGGAGCCATGATTCCTGAAGAATTTGGTGGTTCTGGCCTGGGGTTGACCGAAGCATCGGTAATCCTGGAAGAAGTGAATCGTTGTGGCGGTAATGCTGGAACCATTCACGGTCAGATGTACAACATGTTCACCTTGCTGCGCCATGGCAGCGATCAGCAAAAAGAATACTACCTACCAAAATTGGCATCTGGCGAATTGCGTCTGCAATCGATGGCTGTAACCGAGCCAACAACCGGCACTGATACCACAAAGCTCAAAACCACTGCGGTGCGCAAGGGCGACAAATACGTCATTAACGGCCAGAAGGTGTGGATTTCGCGGGTTCAACACTCTGATCTTATGATTCTGTTAGCCCGCACAACACCGTTGCAAGAAGTCACCAAGAAGTCTTTAGGCATGTCCATTTTTATTGTTGACCTGCACAAGGCTATCGGTAATGGCTTGTCTGTTCAGCCCATTGCCAACATGGTAAATCACGAAACCAATGAGCTGTTTTTTGACAATCTGGAAATTCCAGCCGACAGCCTGATTGGCGAGGAAGGTCTGGGTTTCCGTTATATTCTGGACGGCCTGAACGCCGAGCGTGCGTTGATCGCAGCTGAATGCATTGGTGACGGTCACTGGTTTATTGAAAAAGCGGCCAAATACGCGTGTGAGCGGGAAGTTTTTGGCCGGCCGATTGGCAAAAACCAGGGAATTCAATTTCCCATCGCACAGTCTCACATTGAGGTTGAAGCGGCTGACCTGATGCGTTGGAAGGCTTGCTGGCAATATGACAACGGCCACAATGCCGGTGCTAGCGCCAACATGGCAAAGTACCTGGCTGCAGAAGCCTCTTGGAAGGCGGCTAACGCCTGCATGCAAACCTTCGGTGGCTTCGGTTTCGCTAACGAATACGATATTGAACGTAAGTTTCGCGAGACTCGGTTGTACCAGGTGGCGCCGATTTCAACCAATCTGATTCTTTCCTACGTTGCTGAGCATATTCTTCAGCTACCGCGGTCGTTCTAGGAGTTGACAATGACTGATGCAACCCGGGCCCTTGCTGGATTTTTGGCTGACCTGACATACGACGACATTCCGGATTACGTCGTTGAGCGCTGCGAGGAGCTCTTTCTGGATTGGATGGGATCGGCACTGGCCGGAAAGGACTACCCTCCGATTCCTATTTTTCAGAAATATGCCCGGCGGATGGGCCCCGATAGTGGTCGTTGCGAAGTGCTGGTTGACCGAAGCCGTACCTCGCCCTGGTTCGCTGCATTTGTAAACGCTGCTTCATCGCACGTGGTTGAGCAGGATGACCTGCACAACAGCTCGGTACTTCACCCCGGTACCGTGGTGTTCCCGGCAGTCTTGGCTGCCGCTCAGGAGCTGGACGTTTCCGGTCGGGATTTAATTTTGGCGTCGGTGGCCGGATACGAGGCGGGAATTCGGATTGGTGAATTCTTGGGGCGCTCTCATTACACGATTTTTCATACGACCGGGACAGTGGGTACATTGGCCGCAGCAGTAGCTGTGGGCAAGTTGTTTAAGTTCGACACAGATCAGTTCGTTAATGCGCTGGGAAGCGCTGGTACCCAAGCGTCTGGTTTGTGGGAGTTCCTGCGTGACGCTGCGAATTCTAAGCAGTTGCACACCGCAAAAGCGGCTGCAGACGGACTGCTTGCGGCCTACATGACTGAAGAAGGGCTTACCGGAGCGAGCCAGATTCTTGAAGGCCGGCAGGGTATGGCTGCGGGTATGTCCAGCGATGCGGAGCCTGCGTTCCTGACAGACCAACTTGGGTCTCGTTGGGCGCTAGCGGAAACCTCGTTCAAGTTTCACGCTTCCTGCCGACATACGCACCCGGCGGCAGACGCACTGCTGGCACTGATGCAGAAACACGACCTCGTAAGCAGTGACATTGAGTCTGTTGTGGCGAAAGTGCACCAAGCCGCAATCGATGTGCTTGGTATGGTGAACGAGCCCACCACAATTCACCAAGCAAAGTTCTCGATGGGTACTGTGCTGGGACTGATTGCCGTATACGGCAGCGCCGGTGTCCTCGACTTCCAGGATCGCGCATTGCAGAGTGAAGAAGTAGCACACTTCCGTTCTTTGGTGAGTATGTCGCTAGATCCGGAAGTGGATAAAGCGTATCCCGTCAAATGGTTGGGCCGAATCGAGGTGGTCACAACCGATGGTCGGCGACTGAGTGCCGCAATAGACGATCCCAAAGGGGATCCGGGCAACCCGATGTCTCGAGGCGAGTTGGAAGAAAAGTTTCACAGATTGGTCGCTTTTTCAAAAGCTGCCACGCAGGCTGAGGCGGATCAACTGATCAGTTGGGCCTGGCGGCTTCGGGATGCCAGCAGTGTTAGTAATCTGCTGCCCCAGTCACCTCGGACCCCACTCATTGACAGGAAGCGCACATGAGCAACAGCGAAATCCGTCCGTTGGACGGCATCACAGTGGTCAGCCTAGAGCATGCGATTGCGGCTCCATTCTGCACGCGTCAGTTAGCGGACCTTGGTGCCAGAGTTATCAAAATTGAGCGCCCCGGCGTTGGGGATTTTGCCCGTGGATACGACGAGCGGGTTCATGGCCTATCGTCACATTTTGTCTGGACTAACCGCTCAAAGGAAAGTCTTACTCTGGATGTCAAAGCGGAACCGGCAAAGCCTATTCTTGAGCAATTGCTGGAAGAGGCTGATGTTTTTGTTCAAAATTTAGCGCCGGGAGCTTGTCGTCGCCTGGGTCTTTCTTACGAAGATCTGCATGAACGATTTCCCAAATTAATTGTGTGTGATATTTCCGGTTACGGCGACAGCGGGCCTTACCAGTATCGTAAGGCCTATGATTTGCTGATTCAGAGCGAGGGTGGTTTTCTGTCCACAACCGGTGCCCCAGGCCCTGACGGAATGGCGAAGGCGGGCTGTTCGATTGCCGATATCTCCGCCGGCATGTATGCCTACACCAACATCCTGTCTGCGTTAATGCTCCGCCAAAGAACAGGGGAAGGCTCACACATCGATGTGTCGATGCTTGAGTGCCTGGTTGAGTGGATGGGATACCCGCTGTATTACGCCTACCAAGGTGCTGAGCCGCCACCGCGCGCTGGTGCCTCCCACGCGTCGATCTATCCTTATGGCCCTTTTACGGCGGGCGATGGTAAGCAGGTCATGCTGGGCCTTCAGAACGAGCGTGAGTGGCTGGCGTTCTGTAATAAGGTATTGAATCTGCCTGAATTGGCAGATGATCACCGTTTTTCCAGTAACCAGCTGCGTTCGGAGAACCGCGACGATCTACGGGGTATTATTCAGCAAGTATTCGCGTCTATGTCCGCGGAGCAGGCCGCTCAGCGATTGGATGACTCGGCCATCGCTAATGCCAAAGTAAACGATATGCACGATGTCTGGGCGCATCCGCAACTGAAATCCCGAAATCATTGGCATACGGTGGAAAGCCCCGCGGGCACAGTTTCGGCACCGTTGCCTCCGGGTCGGAGTAGTGCCTATAATCCGGTGATGAACCCGGTCCCCGCTCTGGGTGAACATACCGCCAGTATTCTTGCGGAACTTGGCTATCACGAAGAGCAGATTCAAGGATTCAAAAGTGACGGAGTGGTCTGAATGATTTGAGAGCCGGGTTGGAAAACCCGGCTGCAATTTCTTATGCCTGTGGTTGAGCTCGCGCTAACACGTTGTGGGCCTGTTTGATAACCGGGGCATCTACCATTTTACCGTTAAACTGGAACACGGCGCCAAACTCTGCAGCGCCGGCAACGACTTGCTGTGCCCACTCAACTTGACTGGCGTTTGGCGTAAAGGCTTGATGAATAGCAGGCAATTGTGCCGGATGAATAGCTAGCATGCCTGTGAAACCCATCTGACTGGCGTTAATCGCCACCTGCAAGACCACATCCGGCTGATCAATTACCGGTACCACCGTTTCTACCGGAGGTGCCAGGCCCGCTGCTCTAGAATGAATGACCAGTTGGCTACGGCAGTGGTCCAGCATCTTCTCGGCCCCTGGGGTATCTGAGATCAGCCCAAGATCGGACGCCAGATCCAGAGCGCCAATGCTCAAACGTGCAATTCCACGCGCTTTTACCAGTTCAGCTAGTGCCGCAATGCCCGCGCCGGATTCAATCAACGGCCATACCGGTTTTTTCGTTGTATCGGCGGTGTATTCAATGTCTTTAGCGCTGTCTGCTTTGGCCAGCATCACACCAAACACCGCTTCGGCATCACGGCAGAGCGCTAGATCGGCTTCAAATGCGTCCGTGTCTGCGCTGTTTATCCGCACCAACACTTTCACGTCGGGATTCTGCTCGAAGAACGTCACCAGGGTAGAGCGCGCCTGATCCTTGGCGTCGGCGGGCACCGCATCCTCGAGATCCACAATCACGGCGTCGGCGCCGCTAGCCAACGCTTTACCGATTCTATCTGGCCGCGTGGCGGGAACAAAAAGAAACGATCGCAGATGATCTTCAGTCATGTCGCATTGCCTTATTTAAATAATTTTAAGAACTGTTCGCTAAAGATATTGCGGGAAAGTCCTATACGCTCGGCGCCGCCGAGCTAAGTCTCCGCGTTGACGGATAGCGTGTTCACTGGTGGAATTAGGATGAGCGACGTTCCGCCCGATTTCTCAGCGAGGCAGTCAATTCTATCATGAATTTCCTGATACCAGTCCGGGTCAAAGGATATAGAAAAGCGATAACGCCCACAGGGTCAGGGCAGTGCCGGCCACGAGAACAAACACCCCGTTCCAGCCCAAACCAGCCCTTAGGGGTGACACTCCGCCCAAGGACGCAGCCAGCATGACGGACGCTGTGTATGGTGAGGTTACTCCGCTCAGCGCCCATCCAGATGTAATCGCCACGACCAGCGCCGTAGGTGGAATCCCCATAACCTCGGGTGAAGGCAAAATGGGCACCAGCAGCGAAACGGCGAGGATTGGATTCATGCCAAGCTGCCCTGTAATAGGGATCACCCAAACCATCGCGGCAACGATGATCCAGGGCGGGATCGTTGTCAGGTCAAGCCCTTGTGCCTGCACCAGTGGCACCAACAGAAATGCCCCCAAACTGCCGATAAAACCGGCCATGAACAGCAAGACGATCTCGCCGCGATAACGGGGCAATTCGCGCGTGACGAACAGCAGGGCGCGCTTTCGGATGTTGGCGCTGCGCGTAAAACCAACCGGGGGGCGTTGCATTGCGATCCACAGAATGGCGATGACTGGAATAAGCGACATGACAGCACCAATCACCTCTACTTCCGTGACCGTATGCAACAGCGCGACGCCAACCAACACAAGCCCCAGTAGCAACAGCAATGGACGCAACTGAGTTACCCATCGCTCTGTTTCCACCGGGCGTGTACTGGGTTTAACGGGCGGCTTGTAAAGTGCGTCTAGGCCCCATCCGATCACCAGCACCATCAGCGCGCTGACAACCCCGGGCAGGGCAGCGTCACTCCAGCGTGCACCCGGTACGACGGCTACGCTGATGATCATCGAAAACCCCAGGGGCGACCAGCACAGAGTAGACGCAAAGCCCCGCTGGATCGCGATCATCATGCGGCGGGTGCGTTGCTTGCGAATTTCGGGGTCAGGCTCGCGCGCGGTACTTTCGGTCGCCAAAGTGCCCAGCAATGATATTGACCCATAAAGCAGAATGAGTGCGAACAGATGTCCACCAATGGTCAGGGCTGTGTAACGTAACCCCGACCGTTGCCGTGCCAGAAATCGCCCGCATTCGACAATTTCTGGTGCGGTCATAGCGGCATTCCGGATTGACGTCAGGGCTGTGAACAGCGCCATTACCATTGCACCGCGCTGCGCCGCTATTGCGGTTGCTGCCATCCAGTCCGTATGAGTTAGTGCAGCCCAAAGCACTAATGCGATCGCGATTAGCACGAAAATAACCCGCGAGACGGCCACACCAAAGCTGAAAATAGCGACTGCGATTAAGGCGAGTACCGAAGCGGCTACTGCGAATGCGGAATAATTCGTGTATTCGAAGGAGGTCATCAAGAAAACGACCCCGACTGGCAGAAAGCCAGCCAAGGCAAAATAGCGCGAGGAGGTTGAGATATTCATTCAGGCCGTTCGATCTCCTTTACATGTAGAAAAACGGCGCGCCTGTTCACCCAATTGACCGATGCCTAAAAAATAGAGGGTCGACATTCTTTAGTGGCAGGCAAGATCTATCGGATTGGCTTTTCGTTTCATTAAGTATCTTCTCAAACAGGACTAGATTCTGAAGATACTGCGCTCCTGATCATCAAGTTGCGCTAACAGGTCGGTTTCCCAGGCTAGATAACGACGAGAAGCTTCCAGGTTGCCATCGTGTCGGTCATGCACAAAAAACAGGTAATCTATGCAGCTGGTATCATTTGGCTTATTCGGAGTGCGCTCTAGGGTAATGCCTTTATTTTGCCAGTCTACAAGTGTTGAAGCCAACCAACCTATGTTTTTAAAGCCTTGCGCTTTGAGCTCTATGGTGAGGCATGCCGCGCGTTCCATATCGGCAATTATTACGACGGACTGCTGATAATCCGTACTGGTGATCTGCTCATTGAGTAGCGACCGGTTTGCCCAGAAAGAACCGGGTAAGTGACCCTCTCGATACTGCATGCTGGGGCGTGCATCGAGACAAAGCGTTGCTGGGTGCAAAGCTTCTTCTAGCTGCACTTTTCGCGGAATTTCCAGTCGCAAATCAGATTCAGATTGCTTCTTAAAGTTACGCAGGCTCCTCCATGAATCCCTTCCACCTCGCAGCCAGGCAACGTCTACTCCCATCAGCGCTAACCAGCCGGCAACCATTGGAGCGCGGCACTCTTCATCATCGATCAGCACTACGCGAGCGTTCTGCACGCCTACCCAGTGGTCAAAGGCCTGGATCAACTGTCCGCCTGGCGCGTGGACGGCAGCTGCGTGTCCGTTCTTTCGATATTCTTCCTCAGTACGAATGTCAAAAACATAAGTAGTGCGCTGCTCGTCCGCTAGCCAGTCATTCAACGTTGGCTCGTTAACTGCCGCCACCTGGTGCGATTCTGCAAATTGGCGGGCAGCCGCGCCAAATGCAGGGTCAACCCTGACTTCATCGGGGTAATAGCGCTTACTTCCGCACTCAAGTGATAGTCCGGCTAATTGCCATCCTTGAGTGCCATTTTCAAGGGCGTAGACCGGATTCTTGATACCCAGCCAACGAAGAGTCTGGGCTCCAATAATGCTACGGGTGCGACCCGCACAATTTATGACCACCGGCGTTTCAGTGTCACCATCGAGGATAGTGGAAATCCGCTTAGCGAGTTCGCCGTTGGGGCAGCACATACTTGCAGGTATGTTCATCTTGTTATATTCGGCAACAGGACGGCCATCAATAATATAAACAGGCAGGCCTTGGCGCTGCCATTCGGCTAATTGAGCAGCGCCTATTTCGGCAGGCTCTAACTGTTTATGTACAAGCTCGCCAAAGGTCTTGCTAACCACATTAACCCCAGCGAAGAGGCTATAACCGGCATCCCGCCAACCTGCAGCGCCGCCTTCCAGCCAGGCTATATTGCTATAACCGAGATCTGCCAGGCATTGGCCAGCGCGGCGAGCCCGACCTTCATCACTGCTGTCCATCACGACCAACAATGTGCTAAGCCTTGGTACCAGTTCACCGATTCGAGCCTCAAGAAGGCTGAAAGGCGCGTTCACCGATTGGAATGGATGGCCTGTGCCGTATTCACCGAACTCACGAATGTCGAGAAAAGCGACCTCTTGGCCGTCGCTGGCCAGTAATCGCTTAAGCTCCTGAGGTGCGATACTAGGCACTGTCATCCTCCATGCTCTCATCCTCACCCTCTGCAACTCGGCTTTTGACCCCAATGTCCATGGTTTTGCAGGTTTCTGCATCGATATCAAAACTTGTCCGTTGTGACAGTGTTTCTAACGCGCGTCCATAAAGGTGCAGGTGGCGAACAGGCGTATCACCGTCAACGCGAACAGAGTGGATATCATCGGCCAGCAGAGCAACACCGCCCCCCTTGCCAACAAGAATTTTCTCGCCGGTTTTCAGCGTGGCTTTCCCCGGCTCCCGACCATCGTCCAATCGTTCATAAAGTGTGTTGTACTCATCTCCCTCAACGCCTGCGATACAGGCCCAAGTTGTATGATCGTGGGGGGGGACGAATTTTCCGGGGCGCATAACGTTCAGGTAGAGCGCGACGGTCAAGTCATCACCCTGGTCGATAAGGTATCGAGCTTGATACTCGTCAGGCGCTGACGGAGGAAAATCGGATTCGCTCCAAAGCGCACTTTGCGCGGCTAGCTGTTTGACTTCATCCAATACAGTGTCGAGCGACTGACGGGTGACGGCCTGAGAGGCCAATATTTGACGTACCCGGCTAAGTGCGTCCGAAACGACCTGTTGACGATGTGAGGCTGAAGAACTCATGGCTATTCCCTTGTAACTAAAGTTCCGTCTAAATTACTCCTTTAAGCATGCTATTTATAATAAGATTTAAGCTGTAATAGATAACCAGAGCTTAACTATATGCGCCACCTAGACCTATCGCTGCTCAGAACATTCGTCGCAATTTGTGACGAGGAGAGCTTCGCCAAGGCTGCACTGAAAGTTCATAAATCACAGCCTGCTATTAGCCAGCAAATGGGGCGCTTGGAAAAGGAGCTGCAAGTGTCGCTGTTCATCAAGCGTGGCCGCCGTAAACAGCTGACAGCGGCGGGCGTTCGCCTGTCAGAGTACGCTCGCCGTCTGCTGGCGCTACACGACGAGCTGTGGACAACACTGGATGATCAGGAGCTTATTGGTCCGGTACGAATAGGAGCACCAGCGGATATTGCCGACACCGTGCTACCGAGCATTTTGCAATCCTTTGCACGAGCCAACCCGCGCTTGTCGATGGCCATACATGTTGGCCGCAGCCCAGATCTTATGGACATGCTGTTCGCCGGTGAACTTGATTTGACCATCTCGACGCGTAAAGCAGATGGCTATCCGAATCTGGTGCTTCGGAGTTCTCCGGTGGTGTGGATTGCTGCCAGTGACTATCAGTTAGTCAGCGATGAGCCGCTGTCGCTAGTTTTGGCTGATGAACCCAGCATTTTTCGGGCTATCGCTCTTGAAGCACTCACACGCGAGCAGTGGGACTACAAAGAAAGTTACATTGCGCCTAATTTGGCAGGAATCAAAGCGGCGGTGCGAGCTGGGCTTGGCATTACAGCCCGCAGTATTGAAATGGTCACACCCGAATTCAGGGTGTTAGGTGAGAACCAGGGGTTGCCTTCATTGCCTACCATTAATTTTTACCTCTACTTGCAAAACGATAGCCCTAGCGAAGCAGCCAAAAAACTTTATCAGTTGCTAGCGAGCCAGGTTGGAGGCGCCTCACCATCGTTGGATAGCGACTAACTGCGATGATGCGAGGAGTTACGTTTACAAAACGCCCGATCACTTGAAGAGGGTATTTAATGTGGATAGGCTCCGAACAGTGCTATGTATTTCAGCCAATTGAGCAGGAGTGCTGAGATCCTGACCTGAATTCGGAATTAAAGCCAATCTGGAAAAATTCGCCTAAAGCTAACTCCGTAAAGTGCTATTCTTTACCTTGCAAAAAATGAACTCTCGACTCAACCGAGCAACGCATAATGCATTTTGACTTACCTGATTTACGACTTTTCATTCACGTTGCTGAAGCCGGCAGCATGACTGCAGGGGCAAAGCGCGCAAGCCTCTCGACAGCCGCAGCTAGCACGCGCATTAAGTCCTTGGAAGGTCAGCTGGGTAGTCGTTTGTTTTACCGCGCCAGCCAAGGAGTAGAGCTGACGCCTGCTGGGGAAAAGCTGCTCCAACACGCGCGTTCAATAATGAGGCAGGTCGAGTATGTAAAAGCGGACTTTTCCGAGTACCGGGATGGCGAAAGTGGGCATATTCGAATTTTTGCCAACACCACCGCGGTCACGGATTTCATGCCAGAAGTCCTCGCTAGTTTCCTAGGGGAAAGGCCTGGCATAACGATTGATTTGCAAGAAAGACTTACAAATGACATTTTTCGCGGGGTGCTCGACGGGGCTACCGATTTGGGCGTAACGTCCGGTAAAATTGAGATAAAAGGCGTCGAAATTCTGCCTTTTAGCGTAGATCGTTTAGTTGCGGTTGTAGGGTCCAATCACCCTTTAGCTGGAAGCAAGCCTGTTGATTTCAAAGATACCATTGGCTTTCCCTATTTGGGTTTGCACGATGGCAGCACCCTAACTCAATTCCTCAAAAAAGAAGTGGCGAAACTTGGCGAACAGCTGTCGCTGCGGATGCAAGTTTACGGTTTTGAGCAAACCTGCCGTATGATCGAGGCCGGTGTTGGTATGGCTATCCTGCCGGAGTCTAGCGCTTTGCGTTACCAGAAAAATATGAAACTGGACATTGTGCTTTTAAAGGATGCTTGGGCAACGCGAGAACGCGCAGTGATTGTGCGGGAGTACGCCTCATTGCCGGAAGCCTGCAAAGCACTTATTCAATCCATTCGGGACTACCATAATTACTGACGAGTATACCGCCTTTCAAAGTGGACCCCGAATTCCGAGGTTAGGCAACCGTCCGTCGCAATAGATCAACTCGCATGGGAGCCGTCAAGCAAACTCGGCCATCTTCAGCAAAGTCGTTGTATCTAGCTTCTACTGCTGCCAGCAATTCAGGCGACAGCCGATGGTCTGTATGCGTCACGTTGATCATTCGCTGCTCAAATTCGTCGAAGCTGTTAAAGACTCTTGGCATGTGAAAAAAGTGCTGACCGACTAACTCAAAGACACCCTCTTCAACCGCATTACAAACAGCTTCAAATGCATTCTCCCGCATTGTTTTTTCGCTGTGAAACAACCGTAAAATTTCATTAAAGTCGCCCGCATAAATTGGCTCAGAGATATACGCTAAGCCACCCGGTCGCAGCACTCTGTAAATCTCTGACATGGCGTCAGCCAGGCGATCTTTCGGCACATGATGCAGGGACTTAAACATCAGAACAATGTCAGCATTAGAATCACTAGCTGGAATGCTCTCGGCCCCGGCAACAACAAAGGTCACATTTGGTAAGTTCGTTCGTGCGCTGTTTTTCGTGTGCTGAACAAGGTCCACTTCGCAAGCCAGAATTGAAGCGGGTTCGCACTCGTTAGCGATATAGCGGGTGAGAGCCGCTGAGCCGCATCCCAACTCCACAATGCAAGCACCTTTCAGCGGTAAAATCTGACGAAAGAGCTCTGGCTCTTTTTTTATTATTAACTTTGTTTGCGCGTTAATTTCCATCAAATCTCCTCATTGCAATCCATTGATCGCAAACTGAAAAGGCCTCATGCGCAACGCATGGCTCTGGCACTCGTTGCGCATGAGGCAATATTGAGCTTTGTTAGTTGGTAATGATTTCAGGCCCCATGAAGGTATTGGGCAAGAAGGTCGATATCCACGGGATGTAGGTGATTATGATCAGGAACACTAACAGGACGGCCAGGAAGGGCAGTGAGGCGCGCACCACCGACATCATCGACATGCCTGCAACACCAGAGGTCACGAAGAGGTTTAGTCCCACCGGCGGCGTTATCATCCCGATCTCCATATTGACCACCATGATGATGCCCAAATGGATTGGGTCGATACCCAGTTCGATGGCGAGCGGAAAGATCAGCGGTGCCACGATAACCAGTAGGCCACTGGGCTCCATGAATTGTCCGCCGATTAGCAATATGACGTTGACCATAACCAGGAACATTACCGGGCCGAAGCCCGCACTCAGCATTGCATTGGCGATTTGCTGAGGTATCTGCTCTTCGGTCAACACGTGCTTGAGAATAAGCGCATTGGCGATCACGAAAAGCAGCGTAACGGTAAGTTTGCCTGCATCAAAGAGGGTCTTCCTGGTATCGGGATGCACGAAGACGGTCAAAATCGCATGCGGTTTTCGCAGGAGGCTGATATTCGCGCCCTCTCCGGTTGTTGCAAGCGGCCCGATATCGCGATAGATGAAACAGGCGATCAAGAAGGAATAGACCGCCGCAACCGCCGCCGCCTCTGTTGGCGTGAAGACGCCGCCATAGATGCCGCCCAAGATGATCACGATCAGGAAGAGGCCCCAACCCGCCTCGCGGCCAGAGGCCCAGATCTCAGACCAGCCTTGCCATTCCCCCTTGGGCATGTTGCGCACGCGGGCAATGATATATATCGTCGTCATTAGCATGGAACCCGCGAGAAGGCCGGGAATGACGCCGGCGAGAAACATGCGGCCGACCGACACGTTGACCGAGGCCGCATAGACTACCATTACGATGGATGGCGGAATAAGAATGCCCAGGGTGCCCGCATTACATATCACGCCGGCGGCGAATTCTTTGGTATAGCCCACCTGACGCATGCCCGCGATCACTATCGTGCCGATGGCTACCACCGTCGCAGGGGATGATCCCGAAAGTGCCGCAAACATCATGCAGGCTAAGACCCCAGCGATGGCAAGGCCGCCGTGCAGATGCCCCACGCAGGCAATAGAAAAGCGGATGATACGCTGCGCAACGCCGCCCGTCGTCATGAAAGCGGAAGCGAGGATAAAGAAGGGAATCGCGAGCAAGGTGTAATGGCCAACGAACGCCTCAAGCAGAGTGCCCGCGACGGAAGCCAGGGAAGCATTTGAGTAGATCAGCAAGAAGAGTGTGGAACTGAGTCCGAGAGAGAACGCAATCGGTACACCAATAAGCAGCAAGGCAATGATTACGAAAAAGAGAATGGCGACATCCATTAATTGGATCCTCCGCGGCTGTCATGCGCGTGGCCCGCGCGGATTTCATTCAGTTCGTCCTCAACTTCATGGCTGGCAATCAGACGGTCGAGCTCGCCCCGCCAAATGGCCACAGCGGCCTGGGCAAATCGCAGCACCAGTAAAAACGCGGAGATCGGCAGCACAATATAGGGCACGGCCTTGGGCATTTTTTCGTATGTATCGCCGTGGTTAATTAGATCTTCCAAGAAGCGGAAGGCGCCCACCATCGGTACGTCCTGCATCTCATAGAAGCTTTGACTGCGCGAACTTGTATCGAACCCTGTCGGGAACCAGCGGCCTGAGGTGGGGGGTAAGTCAGCAAAAACAGCCCAATAGTCGTAACCGCCCTTCAGCAGGAGCAACGAAAAGACGAGGCATGCTGCGACCGAGATAAGCGCAAGCACTCGACGTATGGCAGGTGAGGCCAGATTCAAAATCACATCCACGCCGAGCTGCGCATGTTTCTTGACCGCGTAAGAAGCCCCCAAAAGGACCAAAAAGCCAAACATGAAAACTGTTAGTTCAAGTGCCCAAAGAATGTTCGAGTTAAACGCGTAGCGTGCTACAACATTGGCGAAAGTGATGGCCGTCATGAGCCCAATAAGCACGGCGATCAAAGTTTCCTCGAACTGATCGATTAGTCCTGTCTTGTGCTGCATCGTACCGTTTCCATGATGGTAGTGTTTCGTTTGACTAACTCGTAAACCTACTGCTTGGCACTGAGGGTTCTGGCCAAAGCTGGCAACACGGACCCATAAACCTCAGAGATAAGGTTTCCGGACTCTCAGAAGTTCAGTAGATTCATGAGTTAGCCAGACAGCACGTTAAAGAAAGTGGTTAAAAAATTGGGCAGGCCAATATGGACTGCACGATACCGGTACAGCACAGCCCCCGAGTGGGGGCTGTGCTGTTCATGCGGATTTACGAACTGGTGTTCGAGTTGACGGCTGCGTCGATATTCTCTTGCCCGATATCGCCCATGAATTTTTCCCAGACGGGCTTCATCTTCTCAATCCAGTTGTCGCGCTGCGCGGGTGTCAGTTGACGCACCACGCCGCCGGCATCGATGATCGCCTGCTTGGCGCTTTGATTGACCTCGCTGGATTCGCTATTGCGGGCATCGGACACTTCCGCCACGATTTGCAGGAACTGGTCGCGTACATCAGCGTCAAGGCTGTCAAGCCAGTCGACGCTGGTCACAAGCAGATAGTCGATTACACCGTGATTGGTCTCGGTGATGCCGTCCTGAACCTCAAAGAACTTTTTTCCGTAAATGTTGGACCAGGTGTTTTCCTGACCATCCACAACGCCCATCTGAAGCGCGCCGTAAACCTCGGAAAAGGCCATTTTCTGCGGGCTGCCTCCAATCGCCTCCATCTGCGCCACCAACACGTCGGAGGATTGAACGCGGAATTTTAGCCCTTCGGCGTCCAAAGGCTCCAGTAGGGGTGCATTGGCCGACATCTGCTTCATGCCGTTATGCCAATAGGCCAAGCCCTGAAGGCCGCGGCGCTGCATGCTGTCAAGCATGGCCTGCCCATTATCGGAGGCCTGAAATCGATCCACTGCTTCGATATCTGAGAAGATGAAGGGCAGATCGAAAAGGCGGAACTGCTTGGTCAGTCTCTCGAATTTCGAGAGTGACGGTGCGGCAAGCTGAACGTCGCCCCGAAGCATCGCCTCGATCACCTTGTCGTCATCATAAAGAGTGGAGTTGGGAAACACTTCGATGCACATCTTGCCATCCATTTCCTCGTTTACACGCTTCTGCAACAACGAGGCGGCGATACCCTTCGGATGCCTGTCAGTGTTGGTGACGTGGCTGAACTTTGCGACGATCTCGCCATCGTCGCAGGCGGCCATTACAGCCCCTGGGCCAACGCTCAGGGCCAGTGCCGATATTGCAGCAGTCAGAAGTTTCATGCGGGTTTCCTCTTATTATATTTTGAAGTATTTAACACAGTGCCTTGTGTGGTACGTTTAGTACAAATATTGACGACTAAATTTTATTATCCTCCAGCAAAAATTGAAAGTAAATCCAGAAATCCTTATTGATTTCTCGTAGCGTTGATTTTGCTTTTTATCTTTATTATGTAAAGTGTTTTTAAAATATAAAAAGTCACTTTATGAAATTATGCACTTTCAAAATAGCTTTTAGGTGCCGCATTACTCGTCGAATACATAAAAAAGTTATAGCCTTACAGGTCATTGCCGGATTTTTATGGCTATACCCTTTTCATTTTAGTGTATATATTTACTCGGCACGCATAATGTGCTCAGAGATTTTTTTGTATAGACCGATCTTACTACCCACTGAAGATTTGGTTGTTACTAAAGCATAATTATACTTACACAAAATAGTAAAAAAGGTATTCGAAATTACTTAATCCGGGTTTGAGCATTGGTTAACGCGGAATACTGACGCTGACCATTGAGTGGAAGATTGTCTGATATTCGATGCGTGCTTCAGGGATGAATAATCACGACAGCCTGATGGGCGAGTTTGGGAAAAACTCTCCGCCCAATTTTAGCCAAAGCCAGCCAACTGGAAAGCTATGCTAGCAGAATGGTAGAGCGTGACGAACGTCTATTTTTCTGACATGACAGAGCTTTACAAAATTAATTAGCGCGCCCTTAAATTCTGCATGAATTAATATTTTCACGTTACTCATTTTTGGTATAATAAAGATCGACTTATTTAGGACGTCGCCTTGTTATAATGACTATTATACCGTTCAGTTAATCCGCTAATTTAAACCTGCTATAGTTCCATAATACTCACGAATGATGGTGATGTTATCTTGGCCCAGCAATCTGCACCTCTTCATCTTGCAGTTAACGATTAACTGGAAAGCTGGCTGCGAATGGGCTATCGAGAACGCAAAGGTGTAAAACCTACCCCAGCGGGCGCATAACTGTTGCGCCACACCCGAGCGGTCTTGCACCAGGCGGAGCATACCAAAAGCGAGTTCGCGGATCTGATCAACGATCCGAAAGGGCATCGGCGAATTTTCGCCACCACCACCACCGCAGTGACGGGCTTTAAAACCGAAGTGCTGTTGCGGTTTCTTGCCGAAAGCCAAGGATTACGGTTGAACTAGAAGAAAAAATAGCCCGAGACATCGCTCGGGGCGTCTAGGAGGGTGACGCTGACCTCAGCGTAGTTGCCGAGGCCCATCGCCTCGCAGTGATTTGCATCAGTTACGACAGGCTGATCGTGGTCGCACCCTTGCAGCATCCGCTGGCTGGCTGCAGCCGGATCAATTTTGAACAGACCTTGGAACGCCAGCATTTCCGACTTCATTAGCCCTGTACTCTATTGAAGTTTCTTCAGGACTAAGTCAATGATTTAGCGAGACACTGCCATTACGCCTCAAGGTTTTTGACTTTGAGTCCACCTGTCGCGTAATTGAGGCCGGCGTCGGCATTATGCCCAAATCGACAGCCTTACAATATCAACTCTTCCAAAAGTACATTCTTGTGGGGCTTGAGCAGGACTGGGCGCAGCGCGAGCGGATCATGATCATCCCGGAACTCGAGGCCCCGCCCACCTTCGAAAAGAATCTGGTCCAGAACATCGCCGCCCACGAAGGAATTGCGCTAGCGCTCAGAAAAGCATATGGCATCCAGCCTCGTTCGAGCGGCAAGGCCGGAGATTCAGACGACCCGTCCACCATCAACGGGTAGCTCGACACCATTCAAGAAGGATGCTTCATCCGTTGCCAAGAATACTGCAACAGCCGCAACGTCCGCGGGTGTCGAGAGCCTGCCAAGGGGCACGGTGCTGATAAACCTGGCGCGGTTTTCCGGTGTATCGGGCACACCCATGAACTCTTCAAGCAGCGCAGTCTCACCCATCACCGGGCAGATGTTGTTAACGCGGATACCATCGGGGCCGAGTTCGACCGCGAGAGACTTGGACAGTATATTGACCGCCCCCTTTGAGCTGTTGTACCAGGTCAGCCCGGGTCGGGGGCGGATGCCGGCAACGGAGCCTACGTTGATGATGGAGCCATTTTTTCTCTCTCTCATCAAGGGCACGACAGCGTGAATCATGTGAAAGATGGATTTCACGTTGACCGCAAAGACACGGTCGAAGGTTGCCTCATCCACATCCAGCAGGGGCTGGTTGCGATGAGTGGTACCAGCGTTGTTGACTACGATGTCCGGAACACCAAAGGTACGGACACATTCATCGACAGCCAGTTGGACGTCCTTGCCTGAGGTCACGTTGCAATTGACGGCATGCGCTCTTTCGCCGAGTTCCTCCGCCAGTTTGGCAGCACCTTCATAGTTCATGTCAGCGAGGATGACTTTGGCGCCCTCCTCCACGTAACGCCGGGCAATGGCGGCGCCAAAACCACTGGCAGCGCCAGTTACGATTGCAATTTTGTCTGCTAATAAATTCATTGGATTACCTTGTCATTGTTGTCTAGAAAATAATCAGATCGCGGAGGCTATTGCCAGACGCCAGGCCATCAAAGCCTTCATTGATGTCCTCCAGCGCCAGGCGTTTCCCGATAAGCTTGTCAATCGGCAGCCGACCATTGCGGTACAGGCCAAGGTAGCGGGGCAGATCCCGTGCTGGAATACAGGAGCCGATGTAGCTGCCCTTTACGGTGCGCTCTTCTGTGGTCAGGCTCACCTGCTGAATAGGCCAGCGCGCCTCCGGACTGGGCAAGCCCGCAGTTACCGAGGTGCCACCACGGCGGGTCGTGCCGTAAGCCAGCTCCATCGCCGACACGGAACCCGCGAACTCAAACGCGAAATCGACACCGCCCCGGGTCAGCTCTCGGACCTGCGCCACCGCGTCATCGTCACGGGCGTTGACCACGTGCGTCGCGCCGAGCTCCAGTGCCAGGTCGAGCTTGTGCTGATGGACATCCACAGCGATGAGGGGGTTCGCCCCCGACGCCCGGGCCCCCAGCAAAGCGCTGAGTCCTACGCCTCCCAATCCAACGATCATCACCGAGGAACCCGGGGACACCTTGCCGGTGTTCACTACCGCACCCATACCGGTCAGAACCGCGCAGCCGAACACTGCAGCGTCAACGGGATCAATGTCGTCGGGAATGGGCACACAGGATTTGGCAGAAACAACCGCATGGTCCGCGAACGCCGAAACGCCGCAGTGATGATTAACGGTCTTTCCGTCTGCCGACAGCCGATACCCTCCGGCGAGCATTTCGCCTTTGCCGTTGGCGTCGGCGCCAGGCTCGCACAAAGCCGGTCGTCCCTCCATGCATGGCAGACAGGCACCGCAGCTGGGCACAAACACCAGTACTACTTTCTGCCCCTTCTCCAGCGACCTGACTCCGGCACCAACCTCAACGACTTCGGCGCTGGCTTCATGACCTAGCGCCATTGGCAGTGGTCGTGGACGCACTCCGCTGATGACCGAGAGATCGGAGTGGCAAAGGCCAGCTGCAATCATCCGCACCATGACTTCCCCAGGACCAGGTGGCTCCAGAGTCAGCTCTTCGATTTTCAACGGCTTGCTGTCAGCGTAGGGCGTGGCCGTACTCATTTCTCTAAGCACCGCGGATCTTATCTTCATGCCGACCTCCGGGTTGTTATTGCTGGTAATGGTTGACGATGGTTTTGGTGTGACTGAACTCATCCAGCGCAAGAAAACCTTTTTCACGTCCGTGGCCACTCTTGCGAACGCCGCCGAACGGTAGTTCGACACCGCCGCCGGCACCGTAGCAATTGATAAAGACCTGACCGCCTTCGAGCCTGTTGGCGATCCGATGCTGACGCGCGCCGTTCTCGGTCCAGACAGAGGCCACCAGACCATAGTCCGTACCGTTGGCGACTGCGATTGCGTCGTCTTCATCCTTGAACGGGATAGCAGCCAGAACCGGGCCGAAGACTTCCTCGCGTGCCAGCTTGTGATCCCGCGGTACCGGCCCGAAAAGAGTGGGTTTGACGTAGTAGCCGCCTTCCGCCGTTCCTTCTGCGAAGGAGCCCTCCGCCACAGGCTGGAGGCCGCTGTCCAGACACTCGGCAATAAACTGCTTCACCCGTCCATACTGGGCATGGGTGATGATCGGGCCGCAGTCCGGAGCACTGTCAGGACCGCCGACGCGAAGCTCGCGGAACCGCGCTGCAACCCGGTCCAGGACCTCGTCAAAAATACCTTCCTGGATCAGCACCCGGCTTCCTGCCGAGCAGGTCTGTCCCGCGTTCTGGACGATGGCACCGACAATCACCGGAATTGCTTTATCGAGATCGGCATCATCGAACACCAGTTGAGGGCACTTGCCTCCCAGCTCGAGAACGCATTTGACATGATTCTGTGCCGCGGCTGTCTGGATGGTGGTGCCGACTTGCGGTGAGCCGGTAAAGGTAATCATGTTCACGTCAGGATGCTCGGAAAGTGCGGCTCCGGCTTCGCGACCGTAACCGGTGACGATGTTGAGAGCGCCGGCGGGCAGACCTGCGTCAGTCGCAATTTCCGCAAAACGCAGGGACGTCATACAGGCATCTTCTGCCGGTTTGACCACCGAGGCATTCCCCATGGCCAGAGCCGGGGCTACGGTACGTCCGAGCATCTGGGCCGGGTAGTTCCACGGTATGATATGACCCACGACGCCGAACGGCTGCCGCACGATATTGACCGAGTAGCCGGACAGGTAGGGAATGACCTGCCCGTGTACCTTGTCTGCTGCACTGCCATAGAATTCAAAATAGCGCGCCAGAGCCTGGATATCCTTGCGGGCCAGTTCAAGTGGTTTGCCAGTGTCTTTAGCCTCGATACCCGCGAGTTCTTCCTGATTCGCCAGCACCGACTCGCCGATCTTCATCAGGATGCGTCCGCGTTCGGTGGCGGTGGTCTTGCCCCATAACCCGTTCACCGCTGCGCGCGCAGCCTTTACAGCCGAATCTATATCACTCGCCTGGCCACGGGCTATCTCGTCGTAGGACTCGCCGGTTGCCGGAAAGTAGACGGGGATTCCGTCTGCTTGCGCAGGCGCTACCCATTCACCACCAATAAACAGTTTTTTCATAAACACCTCTTAGTTAGAGTTGGGCACCAACAGCGGACTGGTTGGTAGATTCAGACGCAGCCGGCTCGGGAAGCAGAGCGCCCCGCTCGATGTACATGACCTTATCCGGTATGTCTTTCAGAAGGCCGGCGTTTGATTCGGTTATAACAATAGACAAATCGGGCATTTTCTGGTGCAGACGTTGCAGCGCGTCGCTGTACTGGGCCGCCAGTGCAGGCGCAAGCCCCTGAAACGGTTCGTCCAGCAACACCATGTGCGAGCCCACCATCAGCGCCCGGCCCAAAGCCGCCATTTTACCCTGACCGCCGGACAGCGCCGCCCCTGAGCGAGGCAGAAGCTCCTCTAACTGAGGCACGATTTCCAGCGTCAACTTTAAGCTCTCATCGATCTGTGCCTTGCTGTAGCGGGCGATCTGACAGGGAAAGCGGAGATTTTCCTCAACGCTCATTGAGGGAAACATGACCCGTTCCTGGGGTGCGTAGCCGATGCCCAGCAGAACGCGCTCGTGTGCCTTAACTCTGGACAGGCTCTGCCCATCGAATGAAATGTCGCCTTCCTCAAGACGCAACAAACCCATGACGGCCTTCAGCAGTGTTGTCTTGCCGGCGCCGTTGCGACCGACTACGGCAACGATGGAGCCGGCAGGAAGGTCTACAGAGATATTCCTCAGCACCTCGACGTTATCGATGCGGGCACTGACATTTTCCAGTTTCAGCATAGTTACTCTCCGGTCAGATACCCAGGACTTCCCGCTGGATGTTGGGGTCAGCCAGGACCGTATCGGGAGCGCCATCCGCAGCCACTGCTCCGGAGATCCAGGCCGCAACGCGACTGGCATAGCGTTTAACGATGTCCACATCATGCTCAACGAAGATCGAGGTGGTCTTCTGCTCCTCCAGTGCGTCCATAAGTATCTCCATCAGGTCATACTTCTCTTCCGTCGAAACCCCGCTGGTAGGCTCGTCCATGATGAGCAGCCTTGGCCGCAGCATCAGCGACATCGCCACATCCAGGAGCTTCCGCTGCCCTTCCGGCAGGCTGTCGCAAAGTTCGTGCTGGCGTTCGCGCAGACCTACAAGTTCCAGGATATGGTCAACCCCGGGGCCATCATTGGCCTTGCCCAGACTGGTGAACAGCGACAGCTTTCGCTGGCGCGCCACCCCGGAAAGCTCAAGGCACTGCCTGACCGTATGCTCCATGAAAAGCTGGGGGATCTGGAACGACCGCGCCATGCCCCGGCGTACTATATCCCTTGGAGAACGGGCAGTGATCACCTTGCCGTCAAACATGACGCTGCCGCTGTCGGGCTGGATCAACCCGGTACAGATATTGATGAAGGTGGTTTTGCCAGCGCCGTTCTGGCCGATGACTGCGAGCCGCTCCCCTTCCTGAATGCTGAAGTCGATGTTATCGGCGGCGACTATTCCGCCGAAGGAAAGGGACAAGCCCCGAGTTTCGAGCAAGGCTGTCATGAGCGCACCTCCGCAGTCTTTCGTTTCTTCCTGAACAGGCTTGTAAGGCCGTCCGGCAGAAAGTAGATGATGGCGATCAGGATCACCCCGAGCATGAGCTGCCAAGCTCCGCCCACTAGAATCGAGGCATACAACTTGACGAATTCGAACAGCAGCGCTGCCACGAATACACCTATCGCATGGGCAGACCCGCCCAGGATCGAGATGAACACCAGTTCGCCCGACTTGAGCCAGTAGCCCGCCTCAGGTGTTACCAGACCCTGTGACAGTCCGTAGAATGCCCCCGCCAGACCGCAAAGCCCGGCGGACAGGGTGTATCCCTGCCACAGCAGCTTTTTGGCAGAAACTCCGAGATATTCGAGCCTGTCCTCATTGGTTTTGATGGCCGCCATGGCCTCACCTGCGGATGAGCGGAAAAACTGCTGCACTGAAAACACCAGCGCGACCGCAAGAACCAGCAGAATTATCAGCAAAGTGGCCTCGTATCCCGCCCTGTCCATGTCGACGCCAAACAGGCTGGGGCGGGGGATCCGCATACCATCAGAACCTCCAGTCAAGCCGTAGAATTTGGTGACTACGGTGAATATCACCATGGAAATGGCCAAATTCAGCATGCCGAAGAAAATGCCGCGGTAGCGCACCAGAAAGAGCCCCAGAACCATGCCGGTTACAAGACTGACCCCGGTTCCGGCCAGGACCAGTACAATGCCATCCGCTCCCGGGAAGGCCTCGCTCAGAAACGCCACGGTGTAGCCCGAAATCAGCATATACATCGCATGGCCGAAGGAAATCTGTCCCGCCCGCAATAGCACAACCACACCCAGTGCCGCGGTGCCGAAGACCAGTGCCATGATCAGCGAAACCCGCATCCATGGGAACGCGATGGATAACCCCAACACAGCGAGAAAAACAATGCCTGCTATTAATAAACGCTTTTTCATCAAATCCTCCGCGCTTCTGCCACAGTAAATAGCCCCTGCGGCCGGATGAGCAAGACGGCCATCATGATGAGATAAGGCATCACCACTTCGAACTGGGGAAGGAAGTAAACACTCAGGGAGCGGGAGATACCGATCATCAGTGCCACAATCAGCGCCCCCGAAATCTGCCCGAGACCGGCTGTTGCCACTACGGCGAATGACAGCACGATCATATCTGCCCCAACTCCTGGAACCAGTGACGTTGTAGGGGAAGCCAACGCTCCGCCCAAAGCGCCCAGAGTGGCGCCAATAATGAAGGTCAAAGAGGCGATACTGCTAGCGTTCACCCCTAGCGCCGTCGCCACTTCCCGATCATGGGTCACCGCGATGATCTGCCGTCCTTTGAGGCTGTGCTTGAGGAACCAGCGCAGAAGCACATAAACCGCAAGGGCAACCGACGGGATAAACCAAAGCTGATAGTTCATGAACACAACTCCCAGCAGTTCGCTGTCTCCCATCTGGAACACGACATCGGATACGAAGTAAGGCTGAGTGCCCCAGATCATCACCTGCACGTCTTCAAGCACCATGAAAGCACCGAAGGTGACAAGCAGCAGAATGATGGGGTCCCTGTCGCGGAACGGGTGTAGCAATAGCATCAGTCCATAACCCAGGATGACACCGACGATACCTGCACCGAGAATCAGCGCCAGTATCGACAGTGTGATTGAGCCTGACCCCTGCGCGAACCAGATCCCCATGCTGGCGGCAGTATAGCCGCCAAACGCATAAAGACTGCCGTGCGCAACGTTTAGCACACGGACCACACCAAAGATAAAGGTCAGGCCAAGGGCTACCAGAAACAGTAGCCCTGCGTATGACACTCCATCAATAAGTGCTAGCAGAAGAGTGTCTACCCCCATTACTTGGCATCTCCGTTGCCTTCGCTGTAGAAGTCCACTTCATCAAGCAGATCGGCATTGAGGGTGGTGAGCCACTCCGACGTGCTTTCACCGGCCGGTGTAGTGACCAGTTCCGCAGGTACGATCATGATGTCCTTGAGGATACGAAAGTCGTATTCATCGCTCGAGGTGGTAACACCAAAGAGCTGATCTTCGAGGCCTTGGCCATCTTCGGGACGAATGGTGACATCACTGGTCAAGCCTCGGAAGGTAAGCCCGTGCAGTGCCTCGGCTAGTTGCTCCTTGTTCGGCCAATTGCCGTCGTTGGCAGCAATTGCTTTGTCGTATGCCCCGACCATCGCTTCCATGGCCTGAACCATGTGGTAGACGGGATAAATGGGCTGGGAGCCTGTCTTTTCAAGGTACTTGCTAACAAAGTCACTGTGCTTGGGATCGTTGACGTATTCCGGATGCAGGAAGTAGTGATCGCCCCGGGCACCCACCAGCACACCTTCAGGCAACTTGGACCCCAGACGCTCCAGTGAGGACTCGGCCAGCGCCAGAAAGAACTTGGAATCGCGGAAAAGGCCGCGTTGGAAGGCTTGGGTCGTGAACGTATCCAGATCGCCGCCCCAGGAGGAAGAGAAAACCACATCCGGTTTGAGGGCCTGCAAGCGACTGATCTGCGAGGAGTAATCAGGCGCTCCGAATCTCGGGAAAAACTCGGCAACCACCTCCACGTCGGGCTTCATCTGTTTCAGCACAGTGCTGAAGATTTCCCAGGAATCGTGGCCCCAAGCATAATCTTGGTTCACTACCGCAATGGTTTTGAAGTCGGGGTGAACCTTCAGAAGATACAGTACGCTGGCAACCATTTCGGTAACGGCATTGGCCTGGGAACGAACCACATATTTGTAATTTAGCCCCTCTAACGCTTTCTCGGTACCACAGTCCCACATGATATTGACGACTTTCAGATCCTCTGCCACCGGACCCAGGGCCTTGCAGTTGCCACTCGAGATCGCAGCCATCATCAAATCAGCTTTTTCGGCCTGGACCACACGGCGGTAATCCGACAGCATACCGCTGACGCCTTTGCCTTCATCAATAAAAATTGGCCTGACGGGAACCCCGTGGATGCCACCATCCGCATTGAGTTCTTCCAGGTAGATCTCAGCAGCGTCTTTGCCAGGAACACCAAAGACCGAGGCGGGCCCACTCAGAAAGGTCGTTATTCCAAGGATGATTTCTTCTGGCTTATCGCCTTCGGTAGCCTGAACAGCTGACATGACCGAAAGTAAAGATAAGGCAAGGGTTGTCTTACGTAAAAATCTTTTGAAAAACATTTTAACTCCTCATGTATTTATTGTTATTTCCGATACTTACGAAACCAGCTGAGTCAGTACCTATACCTATTTATACACCTACAGCAAAAAATGTACAGCTAACAGAACATAAAGGGCTTTGTCTTTCCATAAGGGGGTGTTAAGAAGACGCTTACATAACCGAAAGATATATTTGTTCTCTGACATTTCAGGATCAGGATGTGCTGGCGCCGGCGCTACCTGCTGCTCTTTGATCGAAATTGTCAAAGCCAACGAACTAGACCCTCGGCTTATATTTTGCCTGTGCTGAAAATACTGAAGCGACTGCGGACGTGGCATGCGGAGCTGGAATAGGCTTCAAAAAAGTGTTTCAGCTAGGTTGAAGGAGGGATGTCGATTTAGCGGCGCTTACGGTGAACAATCCAATCGCCAACGACATCCCGCTGACCTATATTTCTTTTCCCTCTGCCAAAGACCCGAGTTTTGCTGAACGCTACCCCGGCTTATACCTGACAGGCCAGGACATAATGACGTGCGGCGTAGTAGGTGCCATGATCGGCGGGCTGCGACCGCGGTGGCAGTCAGTGGTTTGCGCGGCCTGCCACTGGCCAAAAAAATGTTTGTCGGCTAAAACTTTCTTCGCACGGGGCATGAACGCATTATTTATGCTCTTTGGAAACTTTCATTTTTCGTAACTATTCAGCTGGTTTGATTTAAAACGGTCGTATCATTACCCGCACCCACCGCCATGAACGGCGGCACACTCCCCTCGAACAAATGCATCAGGGCTTTCGAGGCAGACACGTTATGCTTACGCGCCGTCGACAGATAACTGCGCACGCGACAGAAGATCTCGGCTCCTTCAAAGGATCGAAAACAACCCGATATTTTCTGCTGCACTTTGAACATACGGATGTCTCGCTCACCTTGGTTGTTGGTAAACGGTACCTCTGGATTGTCGAGGAAGCGTAGCACATCCGATTCGTAGTCGATCAACCGCTCCAGCAGGTTGCGTGCCCGCGTGCGTTTGAGCCGCCCGCGTTTGCCCGGGCGCAGGCTTTCATCCGGTGGCGGGCACTCTTTTTGCGCGTTTGCCAGGCAGCGTCGGTACACCTTGCGCCACCGCTGCGCTTTGTTCGGTGGCAGGCAGCCGCCGGCGTCGTCGACGCTGTCGGTCATGATGTTCAGTAGAGTGTGCACTCGTTGAGCCCACACCTGTTTATCCTGCTCCCAGGCGCGCTGAAGTTCTCGCAGGTGGTGCGCATTGCACAGAGAGTGCAAGCATGAATGTAACTATTCAGCTCAAAAAACCTGTGAAAGTTCTTGACAGGGTTTTTGTCTGAATCTTTTCATCTTGTCGGTATACGCACCGATGCAGCCAGACAGGCCATAGCCAGCGCTATGATGTCCGCTGAAGGGCTGTAATCACCGAAACCGATCACGGGACGGCATCGATTTTTTAATCGCCTCAGAAGGGCGCTCAGAGCCAAAAATGTCGCCCTGAAAACCCGTGCGATAATGGCTGTCTTACAAAGCCATCACGGTGCGAGCAGACATTGAAAATAGACAATATCGACGTTGATTCGGCAATCGCCTCCGTCAAGAACCTTCTTGAGAAAGAGCGTGACCTGTCGCCTTCACTCAAGGCCGCTCTGGAAGTGCTGCTCGTTTTGGTGGCGCTACTGCTCAACCGCACGACGCTCAGTAGCAAAAATAGTAGTAAGCCGCCCTCAACGGATCCGAACCGTGACAAATCTTCCAGAAAGGGTTCCAGCAATAGCAAGCCTGGCGGACAGAAGGGGCGTATCGGAACCACCTTGCGGCCAGTCGATGATCCTGATGCCGTGAAAGCGCTGAAAGTCGATCGACGCTCTCTGCCAAAAGGACGGCGGTATCAAGAGGACGGTTATGAAACACGGCAGGTCATCGATATTGATATCGCGCGATTCGTGACTGAATACCGAGCACAGGTTATTAAAGACGATCAGGGAAATCGATTTGTTGCTGCCTTTCCGGACAGGGTCAATCGGTCGGTTCAGTATGGCATCGGCATCAAGGCCAATGCGGTCTATATGTCGCAGTTTCAGCTGTTGCCCTATGACCGAATCCGTGACCACTTTCAGGAGCAGATGGGTATTCCGGTCAGTGCCGGCTCTGTCTTCAATTTCAACAAAGAGGCTTACGAGAAGCTGGATCATTTCGAGCAGTGGGCGAAAGCTCAGCTCGCCAAATCTGAGCTCATGCATGTTGATGAGACCGGCATTAACCTGAACGGGAAGCGCCACTGGTTGCACTGCGCGTCCAATAGCGCATTGACGCTGCTCTATCCCCACACCAAGCGTGGCACCGAGGCCATGGACGAGATGGGCGTCTTACCCTTCTTCAGCGGGGTGCTGTGTCACGATCATTGGAAGCCGTACTACCGTTACGCGTGCACCCATTCCCTGTGCAATGCGCACCATCTTCGGGAGCTGGAGAGGGCATGGGAGCAGGACGATCAACACTGGGCCAAGGCGATGAAAGTACTGCTGATCGATATGAACACAACGGTAGCGGATGCCGGTGGCCGCTTGCCAGCCACTGACGCTGAACGGTGGCGACAGCGCTATCGACAAGTTCTCGAAGAGGCAGATAGTGAATGTCCACCTCCCGATGTAAGCCTGCGAGAGGCCGGGAAACGCGGCAGGCTAAAACGATCAAAAGCCCGAAACTTGCTGGAAAGGTTACGAAACTTTGAGCACGACGTTCTGCGTTTTATGGATGTCGAGTACGTCCCCTTCACCAACAATCAGGGGGAGAATGACCTGCGCATGACGAAAGTGCAGCAGAAAATATCCGGTTGTTTTCGATCCATGGCGGGGGCGAAGATCTTTTGTCGTGTTCGCAGTTACCTGTCAACGTGTCGTAAGCAGGGGATGTCAGCCACAGAGGCTCTGCCTTTACTCTTTCAGGGTAAAAGCCCTGCGTTTATGGATACCGATGAGCCAATTGCAAAACTCTCGGATAGTACAGGCCTAACAAGGCCACAGGTAATCTAAATGAGATCAATTACCATTTAAAGCTTTAAGCCGGTGCTATTACATCAATCTGCTCAAATATTGCTCAATATCTGTTTTTCCGCACAAAGGAATCCATGCCCAACCAGTTTGAGCTCTGCAAATTTTGATCTAACCGGTGACTTGAACGGTTATTCCACAAATTTCATCATTTGGTTAACGGTCAACGCAATGATGCCAAACATTCAATGTGTCATGACCTTTGAATGACCTTTAACTCGTACCATTCGCGCATTAAATTCATCTTTAAGTCGGCCGTTAACGCGTTCGACAGTACTTCGTACGTTGTACCGAATGGTTTCTGCCAGTTTGTAGCCTGTTTTTCGGCAGCGCATTTGTTCATCTGCTATCTCTGCTTTACGGGCTTTGTTTCTTGGGTTTTCATCAATCAGAGGGACATGACCCAATGATTCGCTATGCTGCTTAATCAAGGGTGAGTCATAAGCGGCATCCATCAGGTCGTAACAATGGGTCACTCGTCGGCTAGTCACTTCTGCCAGTGGAATGGCGACCTGGCTGTCATGCAGTGAGGCTGAGGTCAGCAGGCAGCTAATCGGAATGCCACCATCGCTGGCATCAATGTGAAGTTTGTAACCAATCCAACTCGTTTTGTATCCCTTACTATTCCGTTTGCTACCCACATGACAGGCGCTTGGTAAATCAGCCTTCATTTCACTAAGACTCATTCCCGCACTTTGCCTTTCCAGGCGAGTCGGTTCTTTGATTCGGGCTTCACCCTTTTTAGGTCGACCGCGCTTTTTCGGATGCTTTTCTTTGGATTCGGGTTTGAGTGGTTTTTCACGGGCGGCAATGGCGGTGGAATCTCGAGAAATGTGCCCAATCAATTGATCTCCAAAATGTCGTTCGATCACGGCCGCATGAACACGCTCGGTCAATTGACTTTCCGCGAATGCTGCAAATGCTCTGGAGAAAGTTGCTGCGCTGGGTACTTCGTTTTTTCTCTCCCATCCGCAAAGCCGGCGTAGTTTGATATTGGACTCCAATTGATCCAACAGCACTGCTGTGGTCGGCAGGTTATAGACGGCCTTGGCGACAAAAGCGCGAGCGATTGCACACCTGCTTTCTAGCGGTCGTCCCGGAACTCGACCCACATACGGCAGGTGTGTTTCAACTTGAATCAGTTCCAAAGCTTCAACCAGTTGTTTTTGTTTATCGGTTAGCTCGCCTAGATCTTCTTCTAGCCATGAGAAAAGAGTGCTTTGAAAGTGGTTCCAAATACTGGATAATCCAATGCGTGTCTGGTTCATTAAAGTCTGGCCCAAGTGGTGGGTTTTTTTGCTGTTTTGTCGCTGCTCATTTTAACAAATGAGGGCCAGATATTCTTCTTTCTTTAGCGTTGTTTAGCTATTAAACCCACTCGTTTCCAGGGTTTTGCAATTACCTCCGATGAGACTCTATTTTAATGATCATGGTGGATATGAGCTGAATAGTTACGCATGAATAACGGTAATACGGCTTCCAGTGATCATGACAGAGCACACCGTTGAAGCGCGGCAGGATGCCGATCGCATCCATCGCTTTCTGGCCTCGTTGTGCATGGGGCGCAAGCCAGGTCAGTCGGTCATTCGATGCGCCGTGCAGCAAGTGACGTTTACCACCGATGTTCACGCCTGTTTCATCGACGTGAACCACCGACGCCTCGGCCAGGCGGTCCTTGACCCACGGCTCAAATTCAGCGGCCTTATTGAAAGCGTCCTGATTGAAGTTGAACAGTGAGCCGACACTCAGTGGGATGCCGACCTGGTCTTCGAAGTACTCGCGGATGCGATCATAGGGCAGGAGCTGGTATTGCGACAGATAGACCGCGTGGGCCTTCAGCTGCGGGCCGTACTGAACCGAGTGTTCTACACCGACCGGAAAAGGCGCCACAAAACGTTGCCCCTGGGCATTTTCCAGGATCTCGGCCTGGTACTCGGTGACAAAACGGCGGATGTCCAGATCAACGACCTGACCGCCTGGCTTACGCCCGCTCTTCAAACGGTTCTGTCTGGGGCGGTTCGGATCCTGAGACGGCGGCTTACTGCTGTTTGCACTGTGGGTGTTAATCCGCCCACTCAGTCTCTGGACCAGCACCATCAGCAACTCGATGGCCGTCCGCATGGAAGGCGCGACGGTTGTGTCTGCTTGAAGTTGTTGTCTGACGTTCGCCAGCGCAGCGTCGACATCAATGTTAGTGATCTTCATGGATCTGAGTACCGTCGAGTGATGCATTATTATCGCACGACTTTTTCAGGTCGAATTTTTCGTCCTGAGCGCGGATTTGACGGGGTTTTTCAAATCGACGTCGCCCCGGGGATGGACAACAAAACGAAAGGGCCGTGAAGGGCTCTTGGAGGCTTTGCGCGTCGCTTAATGGGTTTGCGTTGAGTGTGGCCTAAATTCATAAAATTGGGGCCAAAACCCTGTCAAGAACTTTTTTAGAAAATTTGAGCTGAATAGTTACCATTTTTCTAACAACGAGATTATATGAAGACTATCGGCCTTATTGGCGGCATGAGCTGGGAGTCAACCCAGACATATTACCGCCTGATTAACCAGAAAGTACGGCAGCAACTCGGCGGGCTACACTCGGCAAAACTCGTACTTTACAGCGTGGACTTTTCCGAGATTGAGGCGCTCCAACGTCAGGGCGACTGGGAAGGAACGGCCAAAATACTGCTAGCAGCGGCACAGTCTGTGAAATCCGCCGGAGCCGACTTTCTGGTTATTTGCACCAACACCATGCACAAGATAGCCCCGCAAATGGAGCAGGCAACAGCCATGCCTCTGCTTCATATTGCCGACGCCACCGCCAAAGCGCTGCTCAACGATGGAATCACCTCGGTGGGACTGCTTGGCACAAGATTCACTATGGAACAGGCGTTTTACCGGGAAAAGCTTGAGCAACAGGGCATTACCGTTATTATTCCGGATGACAACGAACGATCTGTCGTACACCGAATAATCTACGACGAGTTGTGTCAGGGCATAATTACTCCCGAGTCAAAGACCTCGTATCTTGATGTGGTTGCTTCCTTAGCCGCACGAGGGGCACAGGCGGTTATTTTAGGTTGCACGGAGATTGGCCTGCTAATCCAAAGCTCCGATACACAGGTTGCGCTTTACGACACAACAGAAATTCATGCCGATCAAGCTGTTGCGCTCGCCCTGAATTTAACGAGTCGGCCCTGATTGCTTTGTGCCGCACCACTGCGCTAGCGCGATGGCGGAATGGAATAGGTTATGGTCGAGTGGGCCACCGGGTCATCGTTGCCATGGGAGTAAATAAATACCTCGCCTACGGCGATTGTTTTACCCACTTTCAGCATGGTGGCCCGGGCTGTCAAAGGTTGGTGGGCAGCCGGTTTACGCAGAAAATTAATATTCAGATTGGTGGTTACCGCCAGCGGCATCAGACCAATTCTGGATAGAAGAGCAGCGTACAGGGTGACATCGGCCAGCCCCATCATAACCGGGCCAGACACAGTGCCGCCCGGGCGCAGGTGGCTTTCATCCACATCAAGTACCATTTCAGCGGTGCCGTCGCCCAGTTCGCGCAAAGTGCCGAACGCGGCACCTTGCGGAAACTGTTCAGTTAGAAACGTTTGTAACTGCGGCAGTGTTATTTTCATTCTTTGAAGTCTTCCTTCTTAGTGTTCTAACGAGCAATCACTCTGTAAATTGGGCGCAGACGCGGAATCTGTTTAAGCACTACTTGAATAACGGTCATCAGCTGGCCACGCCAGGATTCGGTTTGCAGCACCACCGTACCCGGTCTTTCAATTTCAACATTGCCGCCCCGGTGGACAGCTGCTCAACCGACTGCTCCACCTTTTCGGCGGACTTTGTCACTTTGTCACTTTGTCAATTTGCTGCATTAGCTGGCTTTCGCCCACCAGCAGTTTAGAAATGCCTTCGGGCGCCTTACCGGCCCACTCCAGCGCTGGCGTAAACACCGCGTAAGACAGCCCTCCAATTCCGGCCAGTACAATCAATACCAGCACCAGTGAACTGATCATGCGGGGAATACGAAACCGGGACAAGCGCGTCACCAGAGGCGCTAACACCAAGCTGGTTAGCAGTGCCAGCACCATCGGCAAGATAATCTGGTGGGCCAAGTAAAGAGTGTACAAGATACCCAAAGTGAACAGCCCGTAAATGGGGGTCGCCAAATCGCCAATGGTCTTCTGCCGCGAGGATTTAGGCTCTCGTGGAATCAGTGCGTGTCTTTCTTCCATGCTCGCAATATGCCTGCTGCCGCGCGGCAAAGGCCTTTGAAAAGGCCACTGCCGGCAAATGTGTGAAAGCCTTATTCGCCAGAAGTAATACTGGCGGCTACCAAAACTTACACACAGTTTACCTGCACCACTGAGCTGGCGCATTATAGTTATATAATAGCGACTCCCGTTTCACTCTGGATTGTAAAGCCGCTGAATACTGGAAAAATCCAGATCCGCGTTGCCCTGCCCCGCGTGCAGCGAGAACAGGTTCCGAGCCAGTGAGCCCATGGGAATCGACGCCTGGTTTTTCACCGCGTTGTCGAATGCCAGGCCCAGGTCCTTGGTCATCAGCTTTACCAAAAAACCGCCTTCGTAGTTGCGTGATGCCGGCGCCGCTTCCATCACTCCCGGCCAGGGGTTATACACGTTCAACGCCCAGTTACCGCCAGAGCTTTGCTTCATGATTTCCGACAGTACCACTGGGTCCAGCCCATTCTTCACACCCAGAGCCAGTGCTTCGCTGGTGCCCGCCATCAAGATGGCCAACAGCATGTTGTTGCAGATTTTGGCCACCTGTCCCGAGCCGTGTTCGCCGGCGCGAAAAATATTCTTGCCCATGTCCTGCAGAATGGGCTGGGCCGCCGCGTAATCGGCCTCTGAGCCACCGCAGATAAAGGTTAGCGTGCCGGCCTTTGCGCCACCAACGCCACCGGATACCGGTGCATCCAGAAAGCGAAGTTTACGGCCAGACGCCTCGGCCGCTACTTTTTTGGCGGTTTCCGAAGCAATCGTCGAAGAATCTATCACCAGAGTGCCTTCAGGCAAAGCTGCCAACAAGCCTTCAGCGCCCAGATAAACCGCTTCTACATGCTGCCCGGCAGGCAGCATGGTAATCACGCACTCAGCGCCTTTAACGGCTTCATGAGCGGTGTCGGCGCTGTTTGCACCTTCGGCCTTCAGCGCACTGACGGCGTCTGCCGACAAGTCAAACACGGTGACCTGGTGGCCGGCTTTCAACAGATTGCTGGCCATAGGGCCGCCCATATTACCAAGGCCAATAAATGAAATAATTGCCATCGTATTTCCCTCTTTTGTTTTAGTGTGGCTTCTTTTGTTAAGTGCTGTTAAGTGCCCTGCTCATGGCTGCTCTAACAGGCTCAAACAAAAAAGCCGTTAATCCATTCGTTATCGATGTCCGCCAGGGTGGCGTAACGCCATCTTGGTTGCTGGTCTTTGTCGATCAGCAAAGCCCGCACGCCCTCGGCAAACTCACCTTTGCTCAGGCAATTGGTCGACAGCAGCAATTCTTTGTCAAATACCTGCTTCAGGCCATCCAGGCGGCAGCGGTGCAGGTGTTCCCACACCAGCGCAAAAGCCACCGGCGACGCTGCCGCGAGCGGCTTCACGGCTTTGGCCAGCCAGCCATCGCCCGACGCCAGTTCCTTCAACTGGGCAATGGCCTGCTCCAGGGTGTCGGCGTCGGTGGCGCGGTTGATCTCATCAAAGTGATCGCGAACGGGTGAAGCCGGCTGGGCATCGGCGCTCTGTTGCTCAAACTGACGCAATACCGAGCCTACGACCTCATGGCCATGGCGGTTGTGCCAGTCGGCGCCAGTCAGCTCAGCGACAACCTGAGCCTTCAACTCGTGCTTTATAAACCGATCAGCCATGCCGGTGAACAGCGCATCAGCGCCGTTCATTCGGGCGCCCGTCAGGCCCAAAAACAGGCCGGTGCGGCCGGGGCAGCGATTGAGAAACCAGCCGCCGCCCACATCCGGGTAAAGCCCGATGGTGGTTTCAGGCATTGCCAGTTTTGAGCTTTCGGTCACTACCCGATGGGAAGCGCCCTGCATGATGCCCATGCCGCCGCCCATTACAATGCCGTGGCCCCAGCACACAACCGGTTTGGGGTAGCTGTGAATCAGGTAGTCCAGCTCGTATTCTTCGGCAAAAAATGCCTTGCCGACATCAGCGCTTCCAGCCTCTGTCATACTGCGATACAGCGCAACAATGTCGCCGCCTGCGCAAAACGCCTTGTCGCCTTCGGCTTCCAGCCACACAGCGCGTACCCGGTCATCTTCAGCCCAGGCCTTCAGCTGTGGCGTCAGCAAGCGAATTATTTCCAGTGACAGAGAGTTCAGCGAGCGCGGCGCGTTCAGGCGTACGACTCCGATGGCGGCGTCGTCTGCGGTTTGCCACTGCTCAAATACAATCAGTTGATCCCTCATGGTGAATCCTTTGGCCCATGTGTCGGATTGGCGTTAGCGGTTTTTCCACTGAGGCTTGCGCTTGCCTAGAAACGCGGTGACGCCTTCTTTTTGGTCTTCAGTGGAAAACAGCTCAATGAACAGTTCCCGCTCCAGGCGCCAGCCGTCCTCATGGTTATGACCGTCGCGCACGTTCATGATCAGATTCTTACAGCGAGAAATGGACGACGGGCTTTGCTTGCAAGCGCCTTCTGCCAGTTCCAAAGCTTTCGCCAAGCCTTGGCCGGTGGGAACCACTTCTTCCACCAGACCAATGCTCAGGGCTTTGTCGGCTTTCAGGCGCTCACCGCACAAAATCATGCGTTTGGCCCAACCTTCGCCCACCAGCCAGGGCAGGTTTTGAGTGCCGCCAGCGCAGGGCAGCAAGCCGACGGCTGCTTCTGGCAGAGCCATTTGCGCGTGCTCTTCAGCGATACGAATATCACAGGCCAACGCGCATTCCAGGCCGCCACCCATGGCGTAACCGTTAATGGCCGCAATGGACACGCCGCGGAAGTGCGTTAGCGCGGCAAACGCTGCGCCAAAAGCCCGGGACATTTCTGTGGCGCGGGCAATGTCGCCGTCGGCAAAGGCTTTCAGATCCGCTCCGGCAGAGAAGAATTTCTCGCCTTGGCCGGTAACCACCAACGCAAAAATGTCTTTGTCAGCGTTCAATTCAGCGATTGTGTGTTGTAATTTGCTTAACGAATCGCGAGTCCAGGTGTTCGCCGGTGGATTGCTAATCGTCAGCACGGCAATGTGGCCGCGCTTTTCCAGTTGCAGCTTATCGCTCTTAAAATCGAGTGTGTCGCTCATAAGATCTCCGCAATGTGATGTTGAATGGCTTCCGCTACTGAATCGCTTCCGCGACGCCCTGCTCCAGAATGCGGCGAGCCACAATCAGGCGCATGACTTCGTTGGTGCCTTCCAGAATCTGGTGCACCCGCAAGTCCCGTAGGTATCGCTCAAGGGGGTATTCCCGAATATAGCCGTAGCCACCGTGCAGTTGCAGGGCGTCGTTGACCACGTCGAAACACACGTCGGTGGCAAAGCGTTTGGCCATGGCGCAGTGCAGTGTGGCTTCAGGGTCGCCGTTGTCTAATTTGAACGCGCCCAGGCGCACCATTTGCCGCGCTGCAACCAGATTGGTGGCCATATCCGCCAGTTTAAATTGCAGAGCCTGAAACGCCGCCAGCGGTTTACCAAACTGGGCGCGGGCGTGCATGTAGTCACGGGCACGCAGCAACGCCGCCTGGGCACCGCCCAGGGAACACGTGGCAATGTTCAAGCGGCCACCGTCAAGGCCCTTCATGGCAATGGCAAAGCCCTCGCCTTCGGCGCCAAGGCGGTTGGCCACCGGCACCCGCACATTTTCCAGTGTGACCGAGCGGGTCGGTTGGCTGTGCCAGCCCATTTTTTTTTCATTCTTGCCATAGGACACGCCGTCGGCGTCCGCCAGAATCAAAAACGCAGAAATGCCTTTGGCACCGCTGTCAGGGCCGCCGGTACGAGCCATCAAAATCAGCACATCGGTTGCGCCAGCACCGGAAATAAAAACCTTGCTGCCGTTAATGACGTAATCATCGCCATCCCGCTCTGCTTTGGTGCGCAGGCTTGCTGCATCGGAACCTGCGCCGGGCTCGGTCAGGCAATAAGACGCCAATTTTTCGCCGCTGGCCAAGGTAGGCACCACATTCTGCTTGACCTCGTCTGTGCCAAAACTGGCCAGCATCCAGGTCGCCATGTTGTGAATGGTAATAAAGGCTGCAGTAGAGGGGCAGGCCGCGGCCAGCTCCTCTACAATCACCGCGGTGTCTTGGCGCGAAAGCCCCATGCCACCAAAGGCTTCCGGTGTATAGATCCCGCAAAAGCCCATTTCTCCCGCTTCTCGAAGCACATCTTTTGGAAAAATGCTTTCTTCGTCCCAGTGCGCAGCGAAAGGCGCCATGGATTTTTGCGCGAATGCCCGCGCTGCCTCACGAAACGCCTGCTGGTCTTCGGTCAGGTCAAAGTTCATAGCTGGTTCCTGTTACCGACAAAATCAACGCAACTGAATAGAGAAGTTAGCTTCGGTGCTAGTGGCTTCCGAACTGAACCAGCGCGAGGTGACGGTTTTGGTTTCGGTGTAGAAACGCACAGCCTGCTTGCCATAAGCGTGCTGGTCACCGTAGAACGAACCTTTCCAACCGGTGAACGAGAAGAACGGCAGGGGCACCGGAATGGGAATATTTATACCCACCTGGCCCACTTCAATTTCGTGCTGGAAGCGACGGGCTGCACCGCCAGAACCGGTGAATATAGACGTACCATTGCCGTATGGGCTGCGGTTGATGAACTCGATGGCGTCGCCCAGAGAATCTACTTCGGAACAGCACAATACCGGGCCGAAGATTTCTTCGTTGTAGACGTCCATTTCGCTGGTCACGCCGGCGAACAATGTAGGGCCTACCCAGTTGCCATTCGGCAAGCCGTCCACGGTGCAATTGCGGCCATCCAACAGCAGCTGGGCACCCTGGGCTTCACCGGTTGCGATCAGCGCCTCGACACGCTCTTTGGCTTTCGGGCTGATAACCGGGCCATAGCTGGCGCCGGAGTCGTTCCAGGCGCCGGGACGCACTTTGGCCATGGCGTCTTTCAGCTCCGGAATCCACTGTCGGGCTTCGCCCACGAATACGGCAACGGAAATGGCCATACAGCGCTGCCCTGCCGCGCCCACAGAGGCACCTACAAGAGCGTTAAGCACCTGCTGTTTGTCGGCATCCGGCATGATAACCATGTGGTTTTTAGCGCCTGCGAAGGACTGCACACGCTTCATATTGCGGGTGCCGGTTTCATAGATGTAGCGCCCAACCGGCACAGAACCGACAAAGGAAATCGCTTTAACGGCAGGATCTGTCAGCAGTGTATCTACCTGCTCTTTACCACCGTGAACAACCTGCAGCACGCCTTTAGGCGCGCCGGCCTGTGCGAACAATTCAGCAAGACGTGTCGGTGTCAGGGGATCCTGTTCCGACGGCTTCAGAATAAAGGTGTTACCGCAGGCAATAGCCATAGGGAACATCCACAAGGGAATCATTGCGGGGAAATTGAATGGAGTAATGCCGGTGCACACACCCAACGGCTGAATCCAGGAGTGGGTGTCTACTGCGCGGGCCACATTTTCAACGGTTTCGCCCATCATCATCGACGCAACGTTAGCGGCGTGCTCAACCACTTCGATACCGCGCCACACATCGCCCTTTGCATCGTCAAAGGTTTTTCCGGTTTCCTGGGCCAGGATTTCGGCAATTTCATCGTGGTGTTCTTTCAGCAAAGCCTGATAGCGCAGCATCACCCTTGCCCGCTCTGACACTGGCACTTCTTTCCAGGTTTTGAAGGTTTCAGCCGCAAAATCGATGGCCTTGCGCATCTCTGCAGGCGTGGTATTCGGGGCCTTGGCGATGACTTCATTGGTGGCGGGATTGGTCACGTCAATCCAGCTGTCGGTCTGGCTTTGAACAAATTCACCTGCAAGGTATAGAGGGACATTTTTCATGGAGCGGATCCTGCCTGTTGTGTAGAGCGAGTGTTTTGTTGTTGTGCAAACGTCTTGCAAAACTGTGCAAATGTTGAGCTGTGCCGGATTATCGTGCGGATTAGCTCAAGCGTGTCATTCAGACTAGCACGGTAATTGGGGCCGTGTGATTGACTAAGTTTCGCCAATAATGGACTATCTTTCGATCACGAAAAGCGGGAATTCCATATGGCCCTAACGTCACAATGGCCGGCGCCGCCCGACAGCGTGCGCTACTTGCTACCCGAGCCCAGTGTTCGGCTTCTAAGCTCGCACCCGCTTACCCGCGAGCTCTATCCCATCGCTTTTGGCCACTATCGGCGGGCCAGCGGGCACCACATGCACCGGGAGCAGCCTGCGGACCATTTGCTGATCTATTGCAGCGATGGCCAGGGTTTTCTTAATGTGAATGGCGAAGCGTTTACTGTTAGCGCGGGAGATCTGGTGTTGCTGCCTGCCGGCGCTAGCCACCGTTATACCTCCGACCCTGCTAATCCCTGGACGATTCACTGGGTGCATTACACCGGCCCGTTAGCCGATGCTTTTACCGGCCACATGGGGTTCGACCGGCAAACACCGCTGCTTTATATCGGCCGCCAGCCAAGGCTGTTGGTGGATTTCAACGGTTTGCTGTCGGTGCGGCAAACCGGCTTTCGCACCAGCGGCCTGATTCACGTCGCCAATCGCCTGCGCCAACTGCTGGCGGCAATACCGATGATTGCGGAACACAGCGAACAAGACGCCGGTCCGGATCTGGAAGTGCTAAATAGTTATATGCGGGAAAACCTGGAACAAAGGCTGACGCTGGAGCAGCTGGCGGACTTGGCCGGTTTGTCGCCGGCGCATTTCGCTACCCGCTATCGCGAGCGCACGGGTATTTCACCCATCCAGCACTTTTTGCGTTTAAAAGTGGAACGTGCCTGCCAGCTGCTGGATAGTACCTCCTTGCCTTTTGCGGCTATCAGCCGGCAGTTGGGCTATGATGACGCCTACTATTTTTCACGACTGTTCAAAAAAATCATGGGAAAGTCACCGCGGGATTATAGACACAACGCACGGCACTAACTAAATGGAAGCGTAAGATGCGTCTGCACAACATTAGCAAGCGGCTGTTACGAAATTGATCTGGGGCAACGCTCTGTTTTGATTGATTCCGTAATCTCCGCGAGACTATTTAATGAGCGTCTTTCAGGAGAATAACATGGCCGCAGAACCCATTGTGCTGTTCGATAACGGGCACCACAAATGCCTGATGTTTGATTCGCTGGTTATTGGTGAAGGCGTTCAATCCAACCAATTTCTGCTGGTGGATGGCACACACGAAGCCTTGATTGACCCGGGTGGCGATCTTACCTATACGCCATTGGCCGTAGCTGCATCGCGTTTCATGAATATTCGCGAATTGGATTACGTATTTGCATCACATCAAGACCCGGACATTATTGGGGCCATTGACCGTTGGCTGGTGCACACCCGTGCCAAAGTGGTGACGTCCAAACTGTGGGCTCGCTTCCTGCCCCACCTAGTGTCTGACCATGTGGCTAAACTGGTGGGCGGCAACGTTTATGATCGTATTATGGCGATACCGGATACCGGAGCGAATGTTCGCTTTGGCGACACTTACGTGCAGTGTTTACCCGCCCACTTCATGCACTCGGTGGGTAACATTCAGTTTTACGATCCGATTGCGAAAATTTTGTTTTCCGGGGATTTGGGCGCGTCTATGGGTAGCCCCGATGAACACCTTCCGGTAGCCGATTTCGACAAGCACATTCCTTACATGATGGGCTTTCACCGCCGTTATATTGCCTCGCAGAAGGTATGCCGCCTGTGGGCGAATATGATTCGGGAAATGGATGTACAGGCCATTGTGCCTCAGCATGGTAAGCGCTTTGAGGGCCCGGAAATGGTGGAACGCTTTCTGAACTGGGTCAGCTCGGTAGAGTGCGGGATCGACCTTGTGACTCAGGATAACTACCGCCCACCGGTAGATTACGTCTAAAAGGAATAAACTCTGTTCCCTCCCTTCGTTGTCCAGTAAAATCTCGCGCTCTTAAAAGAGTTTCAACGGGGCCTTTAAAAAGTTTCAACGGGGCTTAAAGGGAGTTTCAACGGGGCTTATCGAAAGTTTCAGCGGGGCTTGAAAGAGCCCCACTCAGCAATCAACGAGGCAGCGCACATGGGCAGAGCCTATCAGAACCGCAAACAATCCATGGCCAAAACGGCCGACGCCAAGACCAAGGTTTACAGCAAGTACGGTCGTGAAATCTATATGTCGGCGAAATCCGGCGGCACCGACCCAGACGGCAACCTGTCTCTGCGCGGGCTGATCGATCGCGCCAAAAAAGACCAGGTTCCCAGCCACGTTATTGAAAAAGCCATCGACAAGGCCCGCGGCGGTACCGGTGAAGATTACTCACCAGCGCGTTATGAAGGCTACGGCCCGGGTAATTGCATGGTGATTGTGGACTGCCTGACCGACAACCCCAACCGCACCTTTGGTGATGTGCGCCTGGCGTTTACCAAAACCAAAGCCAGAATCGGAACGCCGGGCACCGTTGCCCACATGTTCGACCATTGCGCGATTTTTGCCTTCACGGGGCAAGACGAAGACGCCGTTCTGGAAGCGTTGATGGATGCGGATGTGGACGTAACCGACATCGAAACGGAAGACGAACTGATCACTGTGTTCGCGCCCCACACCGAATACGCCAAAGCCCGCCAAGCGCTGGAAGACGCGTTCGAAGGCATTGATTTCGACGCTGACGACATTCAGTTTTTAGCGAAAACGACCACTGAAGTCACCGGTGATGACGTTCCAATGTTCGAGAAATTCCTGGATATGCTGAATGACCTGGACGATGTTCAGAACGTGTTCCACAACGCGGAACTACCGCCGGAATAAATATCTTAAGCAGGAATTTTTTCGCCCATGAATACTACCCTCGCTGACACTCGCAAGCCCCGCGTTATTATTGTAAAAACCGGCGAAACCTACCCACAGATTCGCGAACGCAGTGGCGATTTCGAATCCTGGTTTGTTTGCGGGCTGTCGTCGGCGCTGGAGTTGTCTGTGGTGAATGTGGTGGCCGGCGAATCGCCGGGCGAACCTGCAGACTGGGACGGCATTGTGATCACCGGTTCGCCGGCCATGGTGAGCAACCTCGACCCGTGGAGCGAACAAACCGCACAGTGGCTGGCCGCTGCGGTGGCTGCAAAGGTGCCAGTGCTGGGCGTGTGCTATGGCCACCAGCTGTTGGCCCATGCCTTCGGTGGCACGGTGGATTACCATCCTGAAGGCCGTGAAAGCGGCACTCATACCGTTACACTCACGGAATCAGCCGCAACTGACGCTCTGTTTGGCACCATGCCCTCCCAGTTTTCAGCCCAGCTGACTCACAAGCAATCGGTGTTGAGTTTGCCGCCACAGGCGGTGCTGTTGGGTGCTTCGGATTTCGAGCCACATCAGGCTTTTCGAATTGGTGAATGTGCCTGGGGTGTGCAGTTTCATCCGGAGTTTACCGACGACGTAATGCGCGCTTATCTGGCGGTGCAGGCTTTGGATATAAACGCCGAGGGCGGTGATGCAGATGCTTTGCTGGCCGCGGTTAAGCCGGCACCGGAAGCCAGCAGCTTGCTGCAACGATTTTCGGAATTGGTTCTTTCGGGGCGGTATTAGAACACTGCAGCTGGCATTTACACTTCGGTGATAGGTTTTATGGTGGGCACCTTCACTGGTCAAAGAACAATCCTGCATGGTGGGCTCACGCGTTGAGTTTGGCCTTTGTAATATTCGGCGTGCTGGGCGCTGCTCTGCTACACGCAATCTGGAACACTATCGGTGAACTACCAACACTAAATCGAAGATTTTGAGTTGGCATCTGGGTAAACCTACTACGCGGCGATCTGATGCGCAGCATTTTCCCTTCTAATAACGACGGATTTGTGTGGCATAAGATCCATCATTATGGGGTTGGACACAAACCCCTTACAGGCTAGCCCTAAGGCCTCACCCGTTGCTTTTCTGAGGATATTAAGAGCGCCGTTGATGTCGGCGTTTATGATC
>RKMI01000081.1_pt1 | contig 127213 bp, 140 predicted proteins | sample 2174191 | NCBI WGS metagenome assembly RKMI01 (sample SAMN10236717, study PRJNA505201) | synthetic metagenome | isolation source: mock community containing 12 organisms: Thioclava sp. ES.032, Psychrobacter... | place: USA: Walnut Creek | collected 2015-10-01
CTATGCATTACTCACCCGTCCGCCGCTCGTCAGCATCTAGCAAGCTAGATCTGTTACCGCTCGACTTGCATGTGTTAGGCCTGCCGCCAGCGTTCAATCTGAGCCATGATCAAACTCTTCAGTTTAAGATCGTTGCGGTTCTTACCTGCCACCCAAAAGCGACAGAAGCGAACCAAACTTGGCTCAAGGGTCAAACGAATTCATTCAGTATCGGCTTCGAAAAGCCGTAGTGCTTGAGTCGCTTGCCTTGATAATAGGTGATTTATCACCCTCATCGGCAAGCGCCCACATGAATTACCTGATCAAATTATTAAAGAGCGTTTCGCTTTACAAAACCGGCCAACCGGTGAACGGCTTGGCCTCAGCGAGGAAGGCGTATTCTACGCACTTCCGGGTGGTTGTCAATGACTAATTGGCGCGAGGTGATGCAAACCCACTGTCACCATCAGCAACCTAACTCACTGACAAACCGAGGATTTTTAACCCCTCCCACCGCCAGCAACGCTTGGCGTCCCCGGCAGCGGATGCGTACTTTACGGCTTCACCGCCGGGTTGGCAAGAGGGTGCTAAAAATAAAAAAGCGGCAGGTCTGGTTCAAAGAACCAAGCCTGCCGCAAACCACCGACCAGAACACCTGATCAGAGAGTGCCCACTCGCGGCCTGTGGCCGCGTCAACCGTTAATCAAATTTCAAACCCTAGGCCAAAGTCTTCACTGGAGATCGCCATCAGACTACCCGCACCCGATTGGATCATCTGCGCATGCGCTTTGGTGCGCGGCAATAACCGCTGGTAATAGAAACGTGCCGTATTCAACTTGGCAGCATAGAAGGCCTTTTCATCGCCCGTCAGAGAGAGGGAGGCTTGTTTGGCGGCGCGAGCAAACAGGTAAGCCAACGTGACGTAGCCGGAGTACATAAGGTAATCAACGCTCGCTGCACCGACTTCTTCACGGTCCTGCATAGCTTTCATGCCCACGCCCATGGTCAGCTCACCCCACTCAGCGTTCAGCTTGGCCAGCGGCTCAACAAACTCTTTAAGGTCAGGGTTATCGGCTTCTGCCTTGCAGAACTTGTGAATCTCTTTGGTGAACACTTTTAGCGATTCACCCTGACTCATGAGCACCTTACGGCCCAGCAGATCCAGCGCCTGAATACCGGTCGTGCCTTCATAAAGGCGGGTGATACGCGCATCACGTACCAACTGCTCCATGCCCCACTCTTTGATAAACCCATGGCCTCCGTAGATCTGTACGCCCTCGTTGGTACTTTCAAAACCAACTTCGGTCAGGAAAGCCTTAACGATAGGCGTTAGCAAACCAAGCAGGGTTTCAGCGTGATCTCGCTCTTCACCGGCCTGCCCATGCTCGACCACGTCTAGCATTTGCGCGGTATACAGCACCAACATGCGCCCGCCTTCAGCAAAGGCTTTCTGCGTTAGCAGCATGCGGCGCACATCGGGATGAACGATGATCGGATCTGCCGGCTTTTCAGGGGCCTGCTTACCTGACAGACCGCGCATCTGCAGCCGGTCGCGGGCGTAGCTGAGTGAGTTCTGGAAGCTGGCCTCGATCAACCCCAGCCCCTGAATACCGACGCCGAGACGTGCGGCATTCATCATGGTGAACATACACGCCAGCCCTTTGTTGGGCGGCCCCACCAAGTAGCCGGTCGCATCGTCAAAATTCATGACACAGGTGGCATTACCATGAATACCCATCTTGTGCTCTAAAGAGCCACAGGCCACGCCATTGCGTTCGCCAGGATTGCCTTCAGCATTCGGCAGGAATTTGGGGACGACAAATAGTGAAATACCCTTGGAGCCTTCAGGCGCATCGGGGAGCTTTGCCAGCACCAAGTGCACGATGTTCTCGGCAAGGTTGTGCTCACCCGCCGAGATAAAAATCTTGGTACCGGTAATTGCATACGCATCGCCCTCAACGGGCACCGCGCGGGTTTTGATGAGCCCGAGGTCGGTTCCGCAGTGCGGCTCGGTGAGACACATGGTCCCCGTCCAGATGCCTTCAACCAGCTTGGTAAGATAGGCCGCCTTTTGCTCTTCAGTACCATGATGCTTCAGCGCATCGGCTGCGCCATGGGAAAGCCCCGGATACATCCCCCATGCCAAGTTAGTTGCGCAGATCATTTCGGAGAGCATCATCGCCAACGAAGGCGGCAAGCCCTGACCACCTTGCTCAAGGTCCGCGGCCAGACTCGGCCAGCCCCCTTCCACGTACTGCTGGTAGGCCTCTTTAAAGCCTTTAGGCGCTTTAACCTCTCCTCCTTCTAACAGGCACCCCTCTTCATCGCCGCTTTGATTGATAGGCAGCAACACCTCGCGAGCAAAGCGGGCACCTTCCTCCAAAATGGCACTAACCACATCTGGAGAAGCCTCATCACCGTTGGGTAGCGATGCGTAATGACTGGGGTAGTCAAACATTTCGTCCATAACGAAACGCATGTCACGTAAGGGGGCCTGGTAGCTGGGCATGGCACTTCTCCTAAAACAGGGGGCTGAAAGCAACAAACGCTTATAGGGAACGGCTTTCAAACACATGTTTGAAATTAACGTGCAGCCAACAGCGAGTCAAGCGATCGTTTGAATTAATCGACTCAACTTGCCACTACTTTGGTAGAAGTAATAATAAACAGCTGACTAAAAAGAAAAAACCTGCCAACAATAGCGCTGGCAGGTCTTGTTTTTAAGCAATCAATACGCTTTATTGCTTAATCACTGCATTCGAATCCCTCCGTCCAACCGGATCACCTCACCGTTCAGCATGGGGTTAGCGATAATCTGCTCGGCTAGCTGGGCAAATTCTTCAGGCTTGCCCAGCCGTTTGGGGAAAGGCACCGCGGCAGCCAACGCCTGGGCTGCATCGTCAGGTATCTCGCTCATCATGGGCGTTTCAAATACGCCAGGGGCAATGGCCATCACCCGGATAGCATGACGCGATAGTTCGCGCGCGGCGGGAAGACTCATACTAATAACGCCAGCTTTAGATGCACTGTAGGCGCACTGACCTACTTGGCCATCGAACGCAGCGATAGATGCAGTATTGATAATGATACCGCGCTCGCCGCTTTCATCAGGAGCATTTTTAGCCATCGCCGCAGCGGCCAAGCGCATTACATTGAAAGTGCCCACCAGGTTGATATTGATCGTCTTCGCATAGCTGTCCAGATCAGCCGGCGTGCCTTCACGGTCGACCAGTTTGGCTACGCTCACCACGCCTGCACAGTGTATAACCCCAGATAGCCCAAGCTCGCCTCCTAACGCAACCGCCTTATCAACCGCTTGCTGCATTTGCTCTGCAGAGGTGATATCGGCCAGGCATGCTTGAGCACCCTCCCCCAGCGTCTGGGCATGGGCGTTTACGCTTTCGTTTAAGTCGCAGAGCATCACGCGGGCCCCTCCGGCGACCAGGCGCTCGGCGGTGGCGGCCCCCAACCCGGAAGCGGCTCCGGTGATTAAAAACGTATGATCCTTCACTTGCATGATGATGTTTCCCTGTTATTAAAGCGTTACTGACTCAGGTTGGCGTCTTCAGCCGCCTGGGCACGCAATTTGAAGCGCTGGATCTTGCCACTGGGCGTTTTGGGCAGCTCGTCGACAAACTCGATGACACGAGGAAATGCGTGGGTCGATAATCGCTCGCGCACTTGCTGGCGAATTTCCTCCGCAAGCGCCTCACTAGGCTCATAGCCATCACGCAACACAATATACGACTTGATCACCTCGCCACGGATTTCATCAGGCTGGCCGACCGCCGCCGATTCCGCCACCGCGGGGTGCGCCATGACGCTGTTTTCGACATCGGTCGGGCCAACCCGATAGCCAGAGGTGGTAATGATGTCATCATCGCGACCGGCGAACTGAAACGAGCCATCCTCGTTACGAATCACCACGTCACCAGTCAGGTAATAACCCTTCACAAAAGGGTCTTTCTCTTGCCAGGTATAGCCCTGAAAAAAGTGCGCCGGGGATTGCTCAATATCCACGGCCAAAACGCCCGGCTCGCCAGGCGGCAACTCATTATACTCAGCGTCCAGAATCGCCAAGCGGTACCCTGGCATGGGCACACCCATGGCACCGACATGTTTGGGATGATCAAGGGCATGATGGTTGTTACACGTCATCCCGGTTTCGGTTTGACCGTAGTGATCCATGACAGAGCATCCCAGCGACTTTTCTACCCAGGTAACGACCTCGGTGTTAAGGGGCTCGCCGGCAGAGCTCGCGGCGCGAAGCTCCAAGGTCTGATGAGCATCATCAAATAGACCGGACGCTTTCATCAATCGATAGGCCGTTGGCGCTGCGGCAAAGTTGGTAATTCGGTGGCGCTTCATAAACTCAAGCGCACCGTCAGCAGTAAATCCGGCTTCGCAAAAGTGAGTCGTTACCCCTAGTAGCAGCGGGCCGGCGATCGCATAGTAAAGGCCATAAGCCCAGCCCGGATCCGCCATATTCCAGAAACGATCATCTTCCCGAAGGTCAACCGCAAGCTCCATATAGAGGGCAAACGCCGTCATACCGGAAAGCGGTACGGCAACGCCTTTAGGCTTACCGACCGTTCCAGAGGTAAACATCTGCAAAAAGGGCTTTTCAGGTGCCAAGCGCGGCGGCTCACCCTCCATTGACGCATGCGTCAACGCTGCGTGCCAATCGTGGTCGTCTGGATGCTCGCTTGTTGAACCACCCACCGCCAATACGGGCGGGCACTGGCTTAAGCCATCAAACTTGTAACGATTCACATGGTCCGTGATCACTAGCTTGGTATCAGCCCGTCCAAGGCGATAATCCACCGCATCAGGGCCAAAGGCGGTAAACAACGGTTGGTAAACCGCGCCAATACGCCAAGCCGCCAGTACCGCCACCAGCAACGGTAGCGAGCGGGGGAGCATACACGCGATGCGGTCCCCCTCGCCCAACCCTTGACCTTGAAACCAACCCGCCAGTTTAGCGCTTTGTTGATCAAGCTCTGCGTAGCTCAACGTGTGCGTCGCCCCGTCTACATCTTCTTGCACCAGAGCCAACACATGGCCCCGACCTGCACGAACATGGCGCCCACAACATGCTTCGAAAGCGTTTAATTGGCCGTCCTGATGGTCATCAAGCTTGGCAATCACCTCTCCGATGGAAAACGTATCAAGGTAATCCGAATAATTGGGTTGTGATGTCGCTGTCATGATAGCTCTCTTAAATATTGTTGGTAGTGAGCATCGGGCTACGCAGTCGCGAGCGTTGTAATTATCAGTTTACGTTAACGGAACCCTTTGAATAAAACCCAAGCTAAAAGCAAACGCGGTGAAGCGCAAGCGAGTAGCCGCGTTTGATGGTTATACGTTAGTCGAGAGAGGCCAATGACTGACGTATGCTTAGCGGGCCATAATCATCGCAACCAGTTCATCGGCTAAATCATCTGGTGTCCTAGGCCCGTCGGGATCATACCAACGTACCGTCCAGTTTAACGCGCCCAAGATAAAGCGGGAGACCAAAAAACGGTCCCCATGAATCAGCCCAGCGGCCAACGCATCATCGATTACGGCGACCCATTGCGCCTCATAAGCATCGCGTAGATGACTGAGGTGAGCACTGGCAGCCGGGGTTAAACGTCGCCATTCAAACAGCGCTACCACGTGGGCATTGCGGTCGGTAAATAGTGTTTCCAGATGAGCTCGCGCCATCGCACGGAGGCGTGCTTCGGGGGTTTCTCCACAGCTTTCGAGAGCCCGGCGTGCGATAAAAAGGGCATTGTGAGTTCCTTCTTCGATTACCGCCGCCAGGATTTCTTGCTTATCTTTGAAATGATGAAACAAGCTACCGGACTTAATGCCCATTTCCTGCGCCAGCATACGGACCGTGGTGCGGTCGAAACCTTCTTGGACAAAAAGCTGAGCCGCAAGGCGTGTTAATTCCTTGCGACGTGGAGAGGCATTCATTACATTCATGTTGTTCACACTAGCGCTTGCTTGGTTACCCAGGAGAAGACCACAGCACCGGCAACGGGTCAACGCATAGCGCGCCACTCAGCGAGATAATCACAATAACCTTTAAGGAGTACACCATGAGTAACGCCACAGACATTGTATTTCTGTCGGCTGCGCGCACCCCCATGGGCGGCATGATGGGCAGCCTGTCAAGCCTGAGTGCACCTGAGCTGGGCGCGACGGCCATCCGCGCTGCGATTGAGCGTGCAGGCATCGACCCTGCAACGGTCGAAGAAGGCATTATGGGCTGTGTATTACCTGCTGGCGTCAAGCAAGGGCCGGCCCGGCAAGCTATGCGTCAGGCGGGCATCCCCGATGCCAACGGCGCCACCACTATTAACAAGCTGTGCGGCTCGGGAATGAAAGCCACTATGCTGGCTCACGATCTGATCAAAGCAGGCAGTGGCGATATAATCCTTGCAGGCGGTATGGAATCCATGTCCAATGCCCCGCACGTGCTCACCAAGGCACGCAGCGGTTATCGGCTAGGCCATGGTGAGCTGAAAGATCACATGTTCCTGGATGGCCTGGAAGATGCTGAAACAGGTAAGTTGATGGGCGTCTTCGCCCAGGATGTCGCGTCTCAACGTGGCTACACCCGCGAGCGGCTGGACGATTTTGCCATTGCCTCGCTCGAGCGAGCCATGGCGGCTACCAATGCAGGCCACTTAGCAGCTGAGATGGCACCTGTAACCGTCACCTCTCGCCAGGGCGACTCCTTGGTTGAACATGACGAGCAGCCGTTCCAGGCCAAGCTGGATAAAATTCGCCAGCTGCGCCCTGCCTTTGCCAAAGAGGGCACGATAACCGCCGCCAACTCAAGCTCAATTTCGGACGGCGCTTCGGCACTTCTTTTAGCGAGTCAGGCAGCGGCAGATCAACACGGCATTAAACCACTAGCACGCATGTTGGGGCACACGACCCACTCACGCCACCCGAGTGAATTCACGATCGCCCCTGTGGGCGCGATTGAAAAGCTGATGAAAAAGCTAAGCTGGGGCGTCAATGACGTTGATCTATTTGAAATCAACGAAGCCTTTGCCGTGGTGACACTGATGGCAATGGATGATTTGGGGCTGCCCCACGACAAGGTCAACGTTTTTGGCGGTGCCTGCGCCCAAGGCCACCCGATTGGCTCTACCGGCTCACGCATTATCGCGACCTTGATCCATGCATTGCGTACTAAAGGTGGCAAACGTGGCATTGCTAGCTTATGCATTGGCGGTGGCGAAGCAACGGCCATCGCCGTAGAGCTAATCGATTAACCAGCAATTTCAAGGCTAAATCACACCGATTAGCACCCTGGCAGAATGTCAGCCAGGGCGCTTTTGACAACCAGTGATTTGGCACTACGAGGCGGCAAGCAAACGGGCTTTATGGTCATCCTGTTGGCGGCTTGCTATAGCTGATTCATCCTGGCTAAGCTGCTCCCATCCGGGATATTCAGCGTCCTCCCCATTGGCATGATTTCGGCCTGCATCAGTTACTTCCTCGACAACACTGAATTGGCCGGCATATTCACGCATCTGCAAGGCTTCCTGGGACAACACCTCTGCGCTCTGGGCCGCCTGATTGACTAAGCGCATGGTGTCTTGGGTCGTGGTATCGATTTGGGTAACCGCTTGATTGACCTCTTCAATGCCACGCCGCTGCTCCTCAGAAGCATGAGTAATTTGCGTCATCTGCGTGTTCACATTACTCGCTGCCTGCATAATCGCCCGCGTATGTTCACCGGCCTGCTGGGACAGAACGCTACCCTCCTGGACACTCGCACTCGATGCTTCAATGCGAGTTCGAATCTCGCTTGCGGCATTAGCACTGCGCGTTGCCAGTGCACGTACTTCACTGGCAACCACCGCGAACCCACGCCCGTGCTCACCGGCACGCGCCGCTTCAACCGATGCATTGAGTGCTAAAATATTGGTTTGGAAAGCAATACTCTCAATCATGCGAATAATGCTTTGAATCTCTTCGGAGTGACTATTTATCGCCTCCATAGTGGCGATAAACTGGCTAATCACCTCATCACCCTGCTGCGCTTTATGGGACACATCCGCCGTTGACTGACTAACATGCGCCGCGCTTTCAGCATTTTGATTCACCGTGGCGGTCAGTTGCTCCAAGCTCGCGGCCATTTGCTGCAAGGCCGAGACTTGAGTGTCGGTTTGGCTCGCCAACAGCTGGTTCTGTTCGGTCATCTCCTGACTATTGCTATATACCTGCTGGCTGCTCGCATTAAGCCGATTAACCGTGGCCGTCAGCGAGTGCTGCATCTTATCCAGCTCACTAAACAGCTGACCAATTTCGTTATTTGAGTGCGCTTTTACCGGCGCCGACAGGTCACCATTAGCAATGCGCTGGAAGTGCCCAGTGATTTTCTTCAACGGGCGAAGCACGTTTTTACGCACGCCCCATACCACTACCGCCACTACCAGCAACGCAGTACCTAGCGCCGCAATCACGCCCCAAAAAAGCAGCGACGAAACCTGCTCAAAGCGCGCGAACAGCACGTTACCACGCTGGGTTGAGGCTTCAAAAAATGCTTCGGTACTCTCCACAAACTGTTGACTACTATCATCCACCCGCGACTCGCCTGAGAAGAAACCGGAGATATCGCGCTCTTCCAGCATCATCATCTGAAGATTGAGATTATTGTTAACGAATGACTGAAAGTTCGATGCTAATTGATCCACCAACGCCTGCTGATTGGGCTCAAAATCACTCGCTGTAAATTGAGAGAAATTCTCAGAGGCCGAGTCCAGCAACCGCTGGGCTTCTTCTATCAAGGGGTCAGGCCGATCAAATGAAGGACTACGGATTAACTCCGCCGCACGGTTCATCTGAATACGCGAACGCAATAGCTGGGAGTAGGCGCTATCGAGGTTGCTAATTTGCGCCATGTCCCCTTCATGCAGCGACGTGAATGCCTCACGACCAAAATGGTTGGCGAACAGCCCCAGCGTGCCAATGACGAGAACTAAACCACTGAACGCAACCAGCACAAACGTCCAGCTTGCTTTGACGCTTAAGTTATTAATCCATTTCATCTCTACCCGCACCTTTTAGCTAAGTTTAATTATACTTATGGAGGGGTAGCCAAAGCTGAAGGCGCCGGCGAATCTCTAATAACGCCTGCTCATAAGCATCTGCCTTGCCAATCAGGCGAGGATCTCGAATATCCCAGAACAGCACATCGCCCGCCTTTCCTTGCCAATCGCGGCAGGCTTGCTGGGCCTTATCACACAGCACAATGACAAAGTCGAAGGTCTCGCTTTCAAATACATCCAACGGCTTACTGCGTAAGCCTTCGGTAGGAAGCCCATGCTTGTGTAACGCCTCAAGTGTCAACGCATGGGGCTCATCGGGTTCAGAACCGGCACTAAAGGCTTCAAAACGATCATCTGCCAAATGGCGAAGCAGCGCCTCCCCCATCAGAGACCGTGCAGAGTTAGCATTGCAAAGGAACAACACGCGGCGCTTCGCCATAAATAAACAGCCTCTTATGTAGTTAGTGGCTGTTACTCTACGCCGGGTTCATGACGGCAATATTTCATGCATGGCGCGGCACTAGAAATATACGGAAAACCATATATTATGGAAAACAATGCGCGTTGCAGCAGCACGCTCCCAACGGATGCATTCACGCGCCCTTCGATCAAGGAGTTCTATATGTCATCGCTGCAGGATAAAGCGTCGCCCTCCACCGCCGACGGCATGGGCCTTTTCGAGCGCTATCTCTCGCTGTGGGTCGCCTTTGCCATTGTCGCGGGTATCTTGCTCGGGCAACTCGCCCCGGCAGTACCGCAGGCCCTGTCACGCTTTGAGGTGGCCCAGGTCTCTATCCCTATCGCGGTACTCATCTGGGCCATGATTTTCCCCATGATGGCGCAAATTGACTTCACCGCCATTGCGGGAGTCCGCCGCCAGCCCAAAGGGCTGACCATCACCACGGCCGTCAATTGGCTGATCAAGCCCTTCTCCATGTTTGCCATTGCCTGGCTGTTTTTTATGGTGATTTTTCGCCCCTTTATTCCTCACGAACTAGCCAGCGAATATCTAGCGGGCGCGATCCTGCTAGGCGCCGCCCCCTGCACCGCCATGGTATTTGTATGGAGCTACCTGACACGTGGTGACGCGGCTTATACGCTGGTACAAGTCGCTCTCAATGATCTGATCATGCTGTTCGCCTTCGCTCCTATCGTGGTCTTTCTTCTGGGCATCTCCAACATTCAGGTGCCCTGGGACACCGTCGCGCTATCGGTCTTGCTGTATATCGTGATTCCCCTGGCGGCAGGCTACGTCACGCGGCAAAGCTTGATCAAAAAACACGGCGCCGAGTGGTACGACAATGTCTTTATGAAGCGCGTCGGCCCGATCACCCCGATCGGCCTGATCATTACCCTGGTGCTGCTGTTTGCCTTCCAGGGCGAGGTGATTCTGAACAACCCGCTGCATATTGTCTTGATCGCGATACCGCTGATTATTCAGACCTTCTTTATCTTCTTCATCGCTTACGGCTGGGCGAAAGCCTGGCGAGTCCCTCATAACATCGCCGCACCCGGGGCGATGATTGGCGCGAGCAACTTTTTTGAACTCGCGGTCGCGGCCGCCATTGCGCTATTCGGCATGCAGTCTGGCGCGGCACTGGCCACGGTGGTGGGTGTATTGGTCGAAGTACCGCTTATGCTTGCGCTGGTGAGAATTGCCAATAACACGCGAAATCAGTTCCATGTAGGATGAGTTTCATGGACGTGCTAGATAGCTGCCTAGTGGCAGTGCCAACGCCATCAATGCACTGGAAGCCACCAAGGCCGCCGATACCCAAAGGCAAGCACTTAGCCCGTATGCCATATACAGCCAGCCTGACAGCAGCGTGCCAATTAAACGCCCCATGGCATTGGCCATATAGTAAAAGCCGACGTCCATGGAAACGCCATCGGCGCGGGCATAATGCACAATCAGGTAGCTGTGCCAGCTGGAATTGATCGCGAACAGGACACCAAAGGCGAGCAGGCCGACGACCAGCCATTCAACCTCTGCCAGGGGTAGCAACGCCAGCAGGATCGCGAGCCCCGCCAGCGTCGCTGCCCAGCCTGCGGTAAGCGAGCGCGCATCGCCTTTGATCAGCCGGGTTAGCTTGGGCGCCTGGGTTTGCACTCCGCCGTAGCCTATGATCCATACCGCCAGCAAGCCGCCCACCGTCCAGTGTGACCAGCCATGTTGATCGTATAAAAACACCGGCAGCGCCACGACGAACCACACGTCGCGGGAGGCAAACAGGCAAAATCGTGCCGCGGACAGCACGTTGATGGCGCGCGATTTGGAGAAAATCTCGGAAAACTTAGGTTTTACCTTTTGGCGCCCCAGGTCCGCCTTCAGTCGCCATAGCGAAAGCGCCAGCACACCCCCCAGCATGACCGCCATCACCAATACCGCCGCCTGAAAACCAATCAAGGTCAACAGCAGACCACCGACAAAGAAGCCCAGCCCTTTCAGGGCGTTCTTGGAACCGGTTAGCATCGCCACCCATCGGTAAAGCGCGCTATTGGCGTTGGCGCTATCGCTGGGCACGAGCACCTTGACGGCACTCTTGGCGCTCATCTTGTTGAGATCTTTGGCGATGCCCGATAACGCCTGGGCGGCCATCACCCAGGCAACGGTCAGTAGGCTCGCAGGTACCATCAGCATGGCAAGGGCAATGATCTGCAGCCCCAGGCCCACATTCATCGTGCGGTTGAGTCCCAGCCGAGCACCCAGCCAGCCGCCTACCAGGTTGGTCACCACGCCAAAGGCTTCGTAAAACAAAAACAGCATGGCTATTTCAAACGGCGAATAGCCCAGCTGATGAAAGTGCATCACCACCAGCATGCGCAAAGCGCCGTCAGTAATCGTGAACGCCCAGTAGTTGCCGGTGATCAGCATGTACTGGCGCACCTCGAAAGGGAGCGCCTTTACGCGCGCAAGCAGTGAATCAGCCACGCTCCACCTGCTCGCCACCTACCTTCAGGGCCAGCTCGGCCGTGCGGTTGGCGTAGCCCCACTCGTTGTCGTACCAAGCGTAGAGTTTGAGCTGTGTACCGTTGATCACCATGGTGGAAAGCGCATCGATAATCGAGCTGCGCGGGTCGGTACGGTAATCGATCGACACCAGCGGGCGTTCCTCATAGCCCAGAATGCCCGCAAGAGCACCATCGGCGGCATGCTTCAATGCCTGATTGACTTCCTCGACGGTGACCTCGCGCTCAAGCTCGAAGACCATATCGGTGAGCGAGGCGTTGGCCAGCGGCACGCGAATCGCGTGGCCGTTCAGCTTGCCTTCCAGCTCGGGAAATATCGCGGTGATGGCTTTTGCCGAACCGGTGGTGGTGGGAATCAGGCTCATGCCGCAGGCGCGCGCCCGGCGCAGGTCCTTGTGTGGCGCGTCCAGAATGGTTTGCGTGTTGGTGATATCGTGCACCGTGGTCATGGAACCATGCCGGATACCGAAGGTTTCCTGAATGACTTTAACCACCGGCGCCAGACAGTTGGTCGTACAGCTGGCGGCGGTTACGATTTTGTGCAGCTCAGGATCATACAGATGATCGTTCACGCCGACGACCACGTTTAGCACCCCCTCTTCTTTCACCGGAGCACTAACCACTACGCGCTGAACACCTTGGTCAAAATACGCCTGAAGTTTAGCGCTGGTTTTCATTTTGCCCGAACACTCAATAACCACGTCACAACCCGACCAATCGCTATCCATAATCTCCTTGTTGGCACTAAACGCGATGGCATCGCCGTCGATCAACACGGCATCTTGACTCGCAGAAATCCCTCCACCCGGTGACCAATGCCCATGAACGGAATCAAACTCGAGCAAGTGTGCGAAGGTCGCGGCGTCACCGCCTGGATCATTAATGCGCGCCACCTCAGCCTCACCTGCTTCTACCTGCGCCCATAAACTCCGCACTGCCAATCGACCAATGCGACCGAAACCGTTTATACCAATACGCAGTGTCATGGGGGTCTCCTAAGTAATCTGGTGCATGAAAACAAAATAATCATATGCGTTAAAACATATATGAATAGCCAAAAAAACACTGCCTACTACTACCGTCCAGGCCCACCACCGCGATGGTGAGCCTGGTTGGCTAGCAGTATTTAGCCGTACCGGCCTGAGATATAGTCTTCGGTTTTCTTTTTTGCCGGGGTTGAGAACATCACTTTCGTATCGTTATACTCAATGATTTCCCCCAGGTGGAAAAACGCCGTGTAATCAGCCACGCGGGCCGCCTGCTGCATATTGTGCGTTACCGTGACGATGGTAAATTTCTCTTTCAAGCGATCCATTAAGTCTTCAATGGTTGCCGTAGAAATCGGATCAAGTGCCGATGTGGGCTCATCCATTAGGATCACATCAGGCTGCACGGCAATCGCCCGAGCAATACACAAACGCTGTTGCTGACCACCGGATAGTGACGTGCCCGGCTCTTGCAGCTTATCTTTTACTTCGTTCCAAAGGCCCGCGTCGCGCAACGCCTGCTCTACCAGTTCATCCTGGTCGGCCTTACGACTCACCATATCGTGCATACGGGGCGCGTAAGCAACGTTTTCAAAAATCGATTTGGGAAACGGATTGGGTTTCTGGAAGACCATCCCTACGCGACGACGCAGCGCTACTTCGTCCATCTTTGCAGTATTTACGTCATGGCCGTCCATCTCTACCAGTCCTTCTGTACGAACGCCAGGAATCAGGTCGTTCATACGATTTAAACAGCGTAGAAATGTCGACTTGCCGCAGCCGGAAGGCCCGATTAGGGCCGTCACGTTTTTCTGAAACAGGTCGATATTCAAACCGTTCAATGCTTGGTTTTTACCGTACCAGAGGTTTAAGTCGCGCACCCGAATGCTCAGATCGTGACAGGCTTTTTCATTGCGCGTGTACGGCTGGCCTACATTCGGGATGTTTTGTTCAGTCGCTACAGGTGCTTGGCTATTCATAACGGTATCCTATATGACGCGCTGGCTTACCAGCGACGTTCAAATTTCTTTCGCAGTAACACGGCAAAGGCGTTTAACGAGATCAACACGGCAAGGAGGACTAAAATGCCGCCCGCCGTTTTTTCGACAAACGCATGTTCTGGCTCGCCGGACCAAGTGAATATTTGCGCAGGCATGACCGTTGCCGCCTCGGTAAACGATGCTCCAACATCGGGAATAAAGGCAACCATGCCGACAATGATCAGCGGGGCCGTTTCGCCCATCGCCTGAGCAAGACCAATGATCGAACCCGTCATGATGCCCGGCATAGCCAACGGCAGTACGTGGTCACGCACTACCTGCCACCGCGAGCAGCCGACACCGAAAGCAGCGTGACGTATCGAGTCCGGCACGCTCCGCAGTGCTGCGCGGGTCGAGATAATAATCACCGGCAATGTCATCAACGCCAGGGTCATACCACCGGCAAGTGGCGATGAACGGGGTACGCCAAAGAAATTAATAAAAATCGCCAGGCCCAACAAACCAAACAAAATCGATGGGATGGCGGCGAGATTATTAATGTTGATTTCAATCGCCTGGGTCAAACGGTTATCCGGGGCAAACTCTTCCAGGTAAATCGCCGTCATCACACCAATCGGGAATGAGATCGCAAGGGTCACGATCATCGTCATGACAGTGCCCACTACAGCAGCCAAGATGCCCGAACGTTCGGAGGTTTTGGAATCGCCCTGGCTGAAGAAGGTGCGGTTGAACGCAAGCTCCACCTGGCCGGACTCTACCCGTTCGTCAATCGCCTCACGCTCCTCTTCGGTAAGCTTGTTGCGATTGCCTTTCAGGTATTGATCGACCTCACCATTGACCAACAACCACTTCTGTTCGGAGGTGCCAATCAAGTCTTCGTCGTTGCGGATTTCCTTGGGTATTTCACGAATTTCAGTACGGCTGACGATAGGCACTAAATCTTCCGCAATGGCCTGACGGGCGTCGGTGGCAGCCTCCTCGGTGTAAGTCACTTCGGTGTTGATATACGCCTGCTGAAACGCGGGCAACCCCTTGTTCAGCATGTCGGCAAAGAACAGTACTAGAAATAGCCCAGCAAGGCCTAGCGCGCCCATGGAAATCCACTTTAAGCGTGCGGACTTGCGGTGACGCCGCCTGAGCTGCTGGCTGATGTCATCAAAAGAGTGGCTCATCGAATCAGTTCCTCGGCGTTACAGATTGTTCACGCGGTATTTTTCACGGAATCGGCGGATCATCAGCACCGAGACCAGATTAAGCGTCAGCGTTACCGCAAACAGCACCAAGCCAAGCGCGAAAGCCGACAACGTTTCGGCACTTTCAAACTCTTGGTCACCGGTAAGCGCCGCGACAATGCGCACTGTCACGGTCGTCATGTCCTCTAACGGATTAGCGGTAAGATTGGGGCGCATACCGGCGGCCATGACCACAATCATGGTTTCTCCCAGCGCCCGAGACATCCCTAATAGCGCGGCTGAGATGATGCCCGGTAGCGCAGCGGGAATCACTACGTCGCGAATGGTTTCGCCTTTGGTCATGCCAAGCGCCAGCGACCCTTGGCGCATGGTATCGGGTACTGAATTGATCACATCGTCGGAAAGCGAGGAAATAAACGGAATGATCATGATACCCATCACAACACCCGGGGCTACCGCATTGTTGTAGGACGCTTCAAGACCGAAAAAACCGGCAACATTAACGATGATAGGCGCCACGGTAATCGCCGCGAAAAAGCCGTACACCACGGTGGGAATACCGGCGAGAATCTCGAGTATCGGTTTCGCTACAGTGCGTACTTTCTGTGGTGCATACTCGGACATATAAATTGCCGACAGCAGCCCGACAGGCACCGCAACAAACAGCGCAATCGCGGTGATCATAAAGGTGCCGGCAAATAGCGGTACCGAGCCAAATTGCGCACCTTCCCCATCGCCGCGACCAGCAGAGGCCAAGAAACTGTCCCCGGGGCTCCAGGTGGTACCGGTGATAAACTCCCAGAAGCTGTGCATCTGGAAAAAACTCACCGCCTCGGAAATGATCGAAAATAAAATGCCGAAAGTGGTAAAGATCGAAATCAACGCTGCCGAGGCCAGCGCCATTCGAATCACCCGCTCAATCGCCTGACGGGCATGGAAGTTAGGCCGCACCTGCGCCAAGCCAACCACAAGCCCTGCTGCGGCCACCACCAGGCTCGCGGCCAAGAGGTAAAAAGTGGGGATATCCGCCCCTAACAGCAGCATCACGAAAGCACCTACTGCACCCACCAATATTGCCGGACCTGCCGTAGAAAGCACGGCAAACCAAGCATACTGATCGGGCTGGGCAAACATGCTGCCACCAGCGCTGCGCACGCGTGCAGCTTTGGCGCGGCCCACATAAAAGGCCAACAGCCCAAGCAGCAATAACGCACTGCAGAAAATCAAAACAAGCTGGTTGGTCTGCATTTGATCTCTCTCGCATTACCTAATGAAATCGGGTTTGGAAGTACTTTGCATCAGAAACATTACAGCTATGTGACAAGCACCAAATCAAAAAGCCGGTGTGGCAACGACAATCACAAAGCAAAAGGCCGACAGCTTACGCTGTCGGCCATCATCTAAATATCAACCAGTATCTCTGTTATTCCAGATCAGAGAGTTCCAACTGTGTGCGGTCAGCCATCTTCTGGCGCCACTCTTCACGCTCTTCTTCCGGCAGCACGATCAGGCCGATATCCTTCAGGTAGCCATCTTCGCCAATCATCTGCTCTTCCATGAACATTTCGGTGTAATCGTACATAGGCGGCACTTCGTCAGCGTGCTGGTTCTTCACATAGAACCACAGTGAACGTGCAACCGGGTAGTCGCCAGCGCTGATGGCTTCTGGCTCAGGCTCGACGCCCTCAATGCTCGCTGCGTTCAAGGTGTCAGTATTTTCCGCCAGGAAGGAATAGCCGAAGATACCGAAAGCACCGGTGTCTTCCTGCAGGCGCTGAACAATCAGGTTGTCGTTTTCACCGGCATCGATGTAAGCGCCGTCGTCACGAATATCGGAGTAAGCTTCTTCGTATTCGTCCATCTCGCTTGAAGCAGCTTCCATGACCAGCTCTTCAAAGGCATCGCGGGTACCCGAAGTAGTGGGCGGTCCGTAGATGGAGATTTCACGATCCGGTAAATCGGAATCGATGTCGCTCCAGTTTTCGTAGGGGTTATCGACCAGTTCGCCGTCTTCAGGCACCTGGGCGGCTACCGCCAGGAAGATCTGTTCGAGGGTCAGATCAAGCTCGTCATTTTCGTTAGACTGACCCATTACGATACCGTCAGAGCCGATCTTGGCTTCAGTGATATCGTTAACGCCGTTTTCTTCACAACGCTCGAACTCAGAGGGCTTCATACGACGCGATGCGTTGGTAATGTCTGGGGTGCCGTCGCCAATGCCGTTACAGAACAGACGCAAACCGCCGCCTGACCCCGTAGACTCAATTACCGGCGTTGGATAATCGCTTACCGCACCGAATTCTTCGGTTACGTAGCTGGCAAACGGATAAACCGTGCTGGAACCGACAATGCGGATTTGGTCACGCGCTTGTGCAACACCAGCAACGCTCATTACTGCAGCTGCGATGACGGTGGTTTTAAGAATACGGTTCATGCGAATTACTCCTGTTGGTATAAGGTATCTGGCCTTCGCAGGAGTTACTTTGCATCGCTTCAATGACAACTTCATGACAAGCAAAGTCATGCAATAATTTTTTTGGTTTTTTTAGCACGTCTCGCATAAAGCTAAAGGCATTACAGCAATAGCCCTACCGCTGCCAAGGTACACAGGGACAGCGACGCCGCCTGCAACCATTGCCTGTCGATACGGTGCGCGACGACATCCGCCAGTGCATTCCCCAGCAGCACGGCAGGCAAAAGGGTCGCCGCCACACCCAGTTGCCATAGCCCCACCCGCCCGGCCAACGCCAGCGTGACAAGCGTCAACAATGACGTGATAATAAAGAAAGCGGCTAAATTACCCCGCAGACGATCAGGTGCAAAGCCGTGCATCAGTAATACCATCGGCGGCCCGCCAATGGCGGCAACAGTACCGAAAATACCCGATAGCACCCCAGCGCCAAATAGCGACACGCGATTTACCGGCAACCGTACGCGGCATAGCGTGACGAGCACTGCAAACAGCACAATCGCGGCAATTAACTTTTCCAACACCGCCATGGGGGCCGCTACCAACAGCCACAGCCCCAGCGCATTGCCGGGCAAACGCCCCACCAACGCCATGCCCATTGCCCCCAAGCGGACCTCGTGCCAATAGGCACGCACCATCATCAGTGAAACGGTGAGCCCAAACAGCACCAACACCACAGGCACCAGACGCGGCTCTATCATCAGCAATAGTGGCGCACCGATAACCGCCAAGCCAAAACCGGTGGCACGCTGCACAAAGGCGCCCAGCGCTAAGATCAGTGCACACCCCGTCCAAGTGGTAAGCGGCATGTCCAACCATGTGAAGGCGGCATCTATCATGCGGTAGGCGCGTCCTTCGCTGCGGGCGTTAATAAGCGCACCCCGACATTACCCAATAGGGCTACCGCTAACATGGTCAGCACCATCGGCCAAAGGTGTTCGACTTCAAAAAAGCCCACTATGGCACCCGCCAGCGCGCCACAGCTAAATTGAATCCCGCCTAACAGGGCGGTTGCCGTCGCACTGATATGACCAAAATGATCAAGCAGAGAAGAAATGGCGTTAGGCGTAATCAAACCGATCATGCCGGTAAATAGCATAATCAGCGGCACGACCACTGCTAGAGAGGCGATATTGAGCGCCGTAGCAGCGACTAAACCCAGAGCGGCTACTAGCTGCACGGCCAGGCCAAAGCGTAAATTCTGCTGGGGAGTGCGTTTACGCAATAAATAAATATTCACCCGGTTTGAAAAAGCGATCATCACCACGTTGACGCCGAAGACAAAGGGATATACCCCTGGGCTTAGCGAAAAGTAATCGAGGTAGAGGAAAGGCGAGGCCGTCACAAACGCAAACAGGCCAGCGAATGAAGCGGCCACTGCGCAGATATACCCCATCCCCTCGCGGTGTCGCAACACACTGGCATAGTTGCGAATCACCTGACGTGGCGACGCGGCTGGCAACGACATGTCGCGGGTTTCGGGCAAACGTGAGCCCAACAACCAGAGGAGAAACCCGGCATAAACGGCGAGAAACACAAAAATTAACCACCAGTCAGCCAAATGCAACAGCAGGCTCCCCACTGCCGGTGCAACCAAAGGCGCGAGCATCATAATCATAGCCATGGTCGACATGACTTTCGCTGCTTCTCGACCACTGAAACAATCACGCACTATGGCAGCAGAATTGACCACGCACGCGCCTCCTCCCAAGGCTTGAACAAATCGCCAAATAAGCAGCGAAGGAAGGCTATCAGCCGTCGTGATCATCAAGCTGGCGCATAAAAACACCACCAGACCACTCATCAGCACCGGTTTGCGTCCTAGTCGGTCGGACAAAGGCCCAAAACACAGCTGCCCCAATGCAAAACCGAACAAGAAGATACTAATTGATAGCTCAGTGCGGTGGATACTGGCATTAACCGTTTCGGCAATGGCGCCCATTGCGGGCAAATAGGCATCAATCGCAAAAGGGGCCAAAGCGGTATTAGCGGCCACCAGAATGGCGACGCGACGGGGATTCAGTTCCATGTCTCTCCTTAAGGTGGCCACAGTTACACCGGCAGCATAAAAGGTAGGCGGCTAATTATATGCCTTTTATGCTGAGTTGTCGGCCATGGCGATGCAAACCGTCAAAGAGCTAATAAAACTCTGACAATAGGAGAGATAAATAGCGACTAAAACAAACGCGGGGAGCCGTTAATGATGGGCCGCCTCTTGCGATTCAAGCATGTCCACCAGCGGCTGAAACTGCTCGCGGTTATGCTCGTTCATATGCATTAAAATGCGGTGGGCTTCTAAAATCCGCTCGCGCAGGCCTTGCTCATCTGCCGGCACTTCGGGCAGTTCTTTCAAGGCACGATTCAGTCCTGCCGTCGGCTGGAGTGGCGCCTCCATGAGGGTAAAAAAACGTGCAAACCCCATGACGTCAAGCATTTGGCGTACATCTTGGTTATCCACGATTATCGTAGGCGGTTGTTCCAAACGCCCTTTAACCGCCATGGCCACTTTGGCGAGAAAACCGAGCGCCGTTGAGTCGACATTCGTCGCCTCACGCAGGTCGATCATCACCGCCCGCAAGCCCGGCGTTTCGGCCAAGCGCTGGGCCTGGGTATCCAAGGTGGCGCAAAGTGTTAAGCGTACGTCGCCACACAATTTTAAAACAAAAACACCAGAGTCGAACGCCGCTTTTAAGCGGCCTTCTTCAATCAGCATGACCAAATCCGCTCACCATCATGATTGTCAGGTCGTCGGGCAAAGCATCGCGATCGGAGCTGGCCTCATCCTCAGCGCGCTGTTTACTTAACAGTGCGTTGTTGTTGGTCAACCGATCACAAAGCTGTTCAAGCGTGACACTCACGCTTATAAGTTGCTCAAGTTCCCTGAGCCGCGTGTCGAGCGAATCACCCGGCAAGCACTCCAATACGCCGTCTGAGCACAGCCACAGCCGAAATTCAGCGGGTAATTCACAACTGAGTACTGGGTACTCTACATCGGGAAATAACCCCACCGGCATGCCCTCGCCTGGCAACCTTGTCAGTTGGTCACCCGAGACTAATAGCGGCATCGGCAGCTGTGCTCCGAGCGAATAGTGCAGAGTATGCGCTTCATGGTCAATAACGCCAACAAATAACGTGGCGTGTTTGCCTATATCGGTTCCCTGTAACTCACGGTTCATTGCAGCTAACCATTGCTGGGGAAGCTGATCGGGCGAAGTACCGTCCCATTCTCCAAGCCAGCGGTTACAAAGATATTTTAACAAAACAGTAACGAAGGCCGAGGAGGCACCGTGGCCTGAGACATCAGCAAAATAGAAGGCGCTGTAACGCGCATTGTAGCGTTGATAATCGAGAAAATCCCCCGACAAGTAAAGCGAAGGCGCAAACCAGTAATCATAGTAAACCCCATTGATGACTTTGGGGTGCGCCGGTAACAATCTCCGCTGGATATGCCCCCCGCTTTGTTGGTCCATGCGCAGCAATGCAAGATGAGTCTCTAAACTCTCGTTGAGCTCGGCTAAGCGCTCATGGTCGCGGGCACGGGCTTTTTCAAGCGCATCCAGTTCGATCGCCTTGCGAATCATACGCCTCAGTAATTCAGCATGACGCAAGGGATGAACAATGTAATCGACCAGCCCTACGTCCACGGCTTTGATCAAATCGGCATCCTGGCGCGAGTCACTCACTACCACCGTGGGTAGCCGATGAGTTAGTTGCGACCACTGCTGGCGGGGAACCGACCTGGCGTGAGCCACGATCAATGCCGTGTCCGCCGGCAAATGCTCGATATTGTCCGCTGCATATACCCACATACCATCGCAGGTAATCGCCTCGGCCAGAGCATCACGCTCTTGCCCAGGCTCATCGATCACCGCAATCAGCTGCTTATGCGCCATGGCAAGCCTCAGTCGGCGAAGTCGGCATCATCGTATTCAAAATCGTCGGTTGCAAAGGGATCATCGCCTAGCTCACCGTCACTAATTTCAAACTGACGACTCTGAAGATAGGCATCACGGATAAACCGATAGCGGTCCCCCTGGATCATATCTTCCTGATCCAACAGGCCTGCACGAGTATCGACGATATTAAGCGCCGTCAGACCCGCCCGCACCGCATCGTCTTCTACGTACGTCACTGGATAAGCCGCCATATCGGCGGGCATTCCCGACGTATCACGCAGCGTACTCGGCCCCAATAGCGGTAACATTAGATAGCGAGAGTCTTCCCATCCCCAAATCGCCAACGTTTGGCCAAAGTCTTCTTGATCGGCGTCAACGTTCATATGCGAGGCCATATCAAATAGCCCACCCAGCCCCATGGTTGTATTGACTAAAAACCGCGAGGTTGAACGTCCGGCATTGGCTGGCTTGCCCTGGAGCAAGCTGTTTACCGTAGTGCGAAGCTCACCCAAATTGCTGAAGAAATTGCCCACACCCAGCTGTAGTGGCTCAGGCGTAATGGTGCGATATCCCGTCGCTACTGGCTTCAGTGCATAACGATCGAGCACATCGTTAAACACGAACACCTTACGGTTGAAGCCTTCCCAGGGATCGTCCGGATGTGGCTCCTGTGATGTTTGCGAACCAGTGCTTGCACAGCCGCTAAGCGCTAACGCCACCACAAAAGCGAGCCCCCCAGCAGTGCAATTCTTAAAGAGGCATGTCCCTATACTAGGCATACTGCATTCCTCGTTTATGCATTTTGATTTTTTGCAGGCGGTTATTGACGCCTGACGACCACACTGCCTGCGCTGTAGCCTGCGCCGAATGAGCAAATAACGCCAATGTCTCCTGACGCCAGCGACTCACGGTGCAAATGAAACGCAATAATAGACCCCGCCGAACTCGTATTCGCATAGCGGTCAAGAATAATCGGAGCCTGCGCTTCGCTAGGGTCATACCCCAACACTTTACGGGCAATCAGATCATTCATATGACGGTTTGCCTGATGCAGCCACAAGCGCTTCACATCGCTCCCCTGTAATTCTAACGATGCCAAATGCTGGGTAATCAGGGAGGCCACCATAGGGCACACCTCGCGGAAAACACGACGACCTTCCTGTACAAACAGTTTATCCACCGCCAGCGGATCGCTATCGGTCACACGGTTCAAAAATCCTGCGTTGTTTCGAATCGCGTTGGAAAAAGTGGTTGCTAATCGGGTACCCAGTATCTCGTAGGCCTCGTCAGCGGTCGCACAGGCTGCACTTTCCAGCACCACTGCAGTACATGCATCGCCAAAAATAAAGTGGCTGTCGCGGTCGGTAAAGTTAAGGTGTGCCGAGCATATCTCAGGATTAACCACTAGCGCACGTTTAACGCTACCCGAGGCGATGGCGTTGGCGGCGGTTTCGATCGCAAATGTGGCCGAACTACAGGCCACATTCATATCAAACCCATAGCCCCCCGCGCCGAGCGCGTGCTGAAGCTCAACCGCAACGGCTGGATAAGCTCGTTCTAAATTAGAACAAGCGACGATTACCAGTTCAATATCGCGAGCGTCCACTTGGGCGCGCTCCAATGCATCACGCGCAGCACTTAATGCCATACTGCACTGGATCGACGGCTCATCGTTTTCGCGTTGGGGCAATTTGGGCCGCATGCGCGTCGGATCAAGAATTCCGTCAGCGTTTAACACATAGCGACTTTTGATACCTGACGCTTTTTCAATAAACTCACTGCTTGAGTGAGCAAGCGGTTCACGCTGGCCCTGCTCAATCGCATCGGCATGACGGGCGTTCTCTTGGTCCACCCAGGCGTTGAATGCGGCAACTAACGACGCATTATCAATGGCGTGTTCCGGTGTATAGAGTCCCGTGCCGGTAATCACCACATGTGTCATGCAAATCTCCTTGTTCGGCTGCTTACGCCAGAAAGCTAATAAAGCCCGCCGATACCATTACTGTGTGCGTTTAAAGCGCTTTTTTCCAGCCTGCGTCTAAACGTTAATTATCTCTTGCCAGCGTTTTTCCAACCGTTTTACCGAAACAGGCATCCGCGTGCCAAGTTGCTGGGCAAATAACGACACGCGCAGCTCCTGCAGCCACCAGCCAAATTCGACCAGCGATGGGTCCTCAACGCGTCCGCGACGTTCGTTGTCGCGACGGGTATCGAATTTTTCCTCCATCGCCTGGACGTCTTGCATGAGCATTTGATCGCGGCCCCGCTCTCGAGCCGCTTTTTCCAACCGAATCAACGCCGCCTCGGTATAACGCGGGTATTCAGTTAGCCACTCTCCTGCCTGGGTGATAAATCCTGGATATACAAGGCGCTGCATTTGCGCTTTCACATCGCTATACACCAGCGCCAACGCGAAATTGAGCTTGCCTTTTAATACCTTGCTGACCGCCAAGTGGCCTTTCAGGGCAGTTGCTACCTGATCCAGCAACTGCTCGGCATGGGGTACAAGATCGCCTTTAACCGCTGTCAGTCGGTCGTTCAGTGCGGCTGCCGAGCGCGGCAAAGGCGCTTGTGCCGCCGTTTGGGTAAACACTGCCACTAACACATCATCAATTAACGCCTGCTTACTACCCACGTTGGCAAACAGCAACGCGCATTTCTCCAACGCGGGCAGTGCCTTGATTGTTTTGACCTGGGCGGGGCATTGCTGCATCGCTAAACGCGCCACACCCATTTGATGAGCCGCCTGGGCTTTTGCTGCATGATCAAACAGCATCACCTTGAAGGCATTACCCTCGTTGATTAGCGCTGGATAAGCCTCTACCCGTATGCCTGCCTGTGTAGTCACGCGGGAATCCGGCAAAGGCTCATCGGGTAGGCCCGATAAGTCAGGTGCTTCGCTTACCTGAGCGGCAAGCGCTTGAGCCCCCGCTTTGGCCGCCGCTTCAAACTGCGCCTCCAGAGCACGCAGCGAGCGGCCCTGCCCCAACGTCTTACCGGCATGATCGACAACCCGGATGTTCATCACCAAATGATCAGGCAGCGTATCGAGGCGCCAATCATCGGGGTGCACACGCGTTCCCGTGCGCTGACGAATAAATTCGCCCAATGCCTCGGTCAACGGCCGCTGGTCAGGCACCAGCGTTTCCAACGCCGCGTCGACCCAGTCGGGAATCGGTACTACCTGGCGGCGTATGCTCTTGGGCAAGGCTTTCATCAAGGCAATACATTTTTCCCGCAGCAAACCCGGTACCAACCATTCCAGGGCGTATTCAGGCAATTGCGGCAGCATCGCCGCGGGGACGGTCAGCGTCACGCCGTCGTCCTCTGCCTCGGGGTCAAAATGATAGCTCAACGGGTAGGCAACCCCTGCCAGGGTCAGGTGATCCGGGTACTGCGCCTGGGTAACGTCTTCGGCGTCGCGGGCCTTGAGCGCCTCGATATCAAACTTGAGTAGCGCCGGGTCTTGCTGCTCGGCCTGCTTGCGCCAGTGCTCAAACCCTTTGCCGTTGACAATGTCGCTGGGAAGCCGTTCGTCGTAAAACGCAAATAAACTGTCTTCGTCGACCAGGATATCGCGCCGACGGGCACGATCTTCTAGTGATTCGACCTCTTCAATCAGCGCCCGATTGTGGGCAAAAAATTCCCCTTTGGTGTGAAACTCACCTTCTACCAGGCCACGACGAATAAACAGCTCACGCGACTCGACAGGGGCAATCGGGCCGTAATGTACGCGTCGCCGGGTGACGATAGGCAAACCAAACAGCGTCACCTGCTCAAACGCCACCACCTGGGCACGTTTCATCTCCCAATGGGGCTCGCTGTAACTGCGCTTGACGAGATGTGACGCCAGCGGCTCAATCCACTGCGGGTCAATCTTCGCTACGGTGCGGGCAAACAGCTTGGAGGTTTCCACCATTTCAAACGCCATCAACCATTTAGGCGTCTTTTTCGCCAGCCCCGAACCGGGGTGAATCATAAATTTACGATTACGCGCGCCCAAATACTCGCGATTCTCGAGCAGCGTGCCCAGGTTGGACAGCAACCCAGTCAGCAGGGCTTTGTGCAGAGCGCCGGAGGTTTTGCGCCGCGTCTGGCGAGCCTGTTCTTCACTTTCATCCTCAGTGGCGGGCTTGGGCGCCGGCACTTCGATGTCCATGTCGCGCAGCAGTTGACGTAGCTGACGAAACGTATCGTGCCACTCACGCACCCGTAGGTAATTGATGTAGCGGTCGCGACACCAGCGGCGCAGATGATTGCCCGACATCGCCTCACGGGCGTTATCGATACCGTGCCAAAGGTTTAAAAGGGCCACGAAATCGGAATCGGGATCGTGCCAGCGCTGATGGGCCTGATCGGCGGCTTGGCGTTTGTCCGCCGGGCGGTCACGGGGGTCTTGAATCGCCAGCGCGGAGACCACGACCAATACATCGCGCAAGCTGCCCTGTTCGTTACCCGCCAGCACCATACGCGCCAGCCGGGGGTCAATCGGCAACCGCGCGAGTTTGCGGCCAAGCGGTGTTAATCGCTGGCCTTCGTCGACAGCCCCAAGCTCAAAGAGAAGCCGGAAGCCGTCTTTGACAAAGCGGCTGTCGGGTGGGTCGACAAATGGAAAATCTTCAATATTACCCAGCTTAAGCGCCAGCATGGATAAAATGACTGAGGCAAGGTTGGTGCGCTGGATCTCGGGGTCGGTAAACGCCGGGCGCGCCAGGAAATCGTCCTCGTCGTATAAACGAATACACACGCCTTCAGCAATACGCCCGCAGCGTCCCTTACGCTGATTGGCGCTTGCCTGGCTCACCGGCTCCACCGGCAAGCGTTGGATTTTTGAGCGGTAGCTGTAACGGCTGATGCGTACCAGTCCCGGGTCGATCACATAGCGGATACCGGGGACGGTCAGCGACGTTTCGGCGACGTTGGTTGCCAGCACGATACGCCGCCCACGGTGCGGCGCGAACACCCTGTTTTGTTCGGCATTGGAAAGCCGCGCGTACAGCGGCAGTACTTCGCAGTCGCGCAAATCAGCACGGCGCAGCGTGTCCGCCGTTTCGCGGATTTCCCGCTCGCCGGGTAGGAATACCAGCACATCACGGGGGCCATGCTGCCAGCCTTTTTCACGCTCAAGCCCCTCAATCTCCTCCACGGCGTGGAGAATGCCCTCTTGCAGCGTACGATCCTCTTCGTCCTCGCCGTCGCGCACTAGCGGCCGATAATGCACCTCAACGGGATAGGCACGACCGGAGACTTCGACCGTCGGCGCAGGCCGCTGGGCACTGCCAAAGTGGGCGGCAAATCGCGCCACATCGATGGTTGCGGAGGTGATGATAATCGACAGATCCGGCCGCTTGGGCAACAGACGTTTCAGATAGCCCAGCAGGAAATCGATATTTAGGCTGCGCTCGTGGGCCTCGTCAATAATCAACGTGTCGTAGCGCAGCAGCAGCGGATCATGCTGGGTTTCGGCCAGCAAGATCCCATCGGTCATTAGCTTGACCAAGGTGTTCTCGTTGCTTTGGTCGGCAAAACGAACCTGATAGCCCACCTGCTCGCCCAGCGGCACCGTAAGTTCTTCGGCAAGCCGGCTAGCGACACTGCGCGCGGCAAGCCGTCGCGGCTGGGTGTGGCCAATCAGGCCACGCCGCCCACGACCTAGCTCCAAACACATTTTGGGTAATTGTGTGGTTTTCCCCGAGCCGGTTTCCCCCGCGACCACCACTACCTGATGATCGCGCAGCGCCGTAAGGATATCCTCGCGGCGCTCGACAACGGGTAATTCGGACGGATAATTCCAGTCAAACGACTGGTTCTGGCGCTTGAGAAGTAGCTGCTGTGCCCGGACCATCTCGGGTTCCAGCTCGTTCAGACCACGACCAATCGGCTTGCCCTCATGCAGGCGACGCGACAGGCCTGATAAACGCCGTTCGAAACGCTGAGCATCCCGCCGCATCATGTTACCTACGGCGGACGTTAGCGTCTTGAGGCGTTGTGCATCAGCGGTCGGTGCGAGTGGCGTGTCGTTGGTCACGATATGATCCAAATCCTATTGGTCCCTACAGGGTGGCACGTATAAAAAAATCTGCCCGCTCATCAGAGCGGGCAGACCATTGTAACGCGTTCACTTATCACGCGCATAAATCACGCCACCTCTTATGAAGCAGCGTTACCGCTATCTTCGTCGCGCAGCTGACGGCGCAGTACTTTACCTACGTTGGTTTTGGGTAGCTCATCGCGAAACTCAATGTACTTGGGCACTTTATAGCCCGTCAGCTCACTTTTACACCAGTGACGTAATGTTTCGGCATCCAGCTCGGGGTTTTTACTGACCACAAACAGCTTGATCGCCTCCCCCGCCGCTTCATCGGCAACGCCCACCGCGGCCGATTCCAGCACGTCGGGGTGACCAGCGACCACGTCTTCCACTTCATTTGGGTAAACGTTAAACCCAGACACCAAAATCATATCTTTCTTACGGTCCACAATGCGGATATAGCCATCGTCCTGCAGCACGGCTATATCCCCCGTATAGAACCAACCATCATCATCAATGGAGTTGCGCGTTTCCTCTTCGCGCTGCCAATAGCCCTTCATCACCTGGGGCCCCTGTACACAAAGTTCGCCGGGTTCACCTAGCGGTAGATCCTGGCCGTCGGCATTGACCACTTTGACCGCCGTGCCCGCGACGGGTTTGCCAATAGTACCCAGCTGAATGGCATCCGTTGGATTAAAGCTGACAATCGGTGATGTTTCCGTCAGCCCGTAGCCCTCCGAAATGGGGCAACCTGTGACCTCTTGCCAACGCTTGGCAGAGGTTTTGGTCAGCGCCATACCACCGGAAATGGTCAAGTGCAGCTTTGAGAAATCCAGCTGTTTGAAGTCATCACGGTTGCACAAGGCATTAAACAGCGTATTGAGGCCAATGAAGGCAGTAAACGGCATGCCCTTCAATGTCTTGATAAAGCCATCCAGATCACGCGGATTGGTAATCAATACTGAGTGGTTGCCGGTTTCCATCAAAAACAGACAGTTAACGGTAAAAGTGTAGATGTGATAGACGGGCAACGGCGCAATCACCAGCTCGTTTCCATCGGTTAAGTTACCGCCGATGGCCTGTCTTGCCTGCAGCATATTGGCGACAAGATTGCGGTGGGTCAGCATCGCCCCTTTGGGCATGCCAGTGGTCCCCCCGGTATATTGAAGCGCGGCTAAATCTTCCTGCTGGCGAGTGACCTCACGGTGACTCAATGCCTGCCCTTTATGTAAAGCATCGCGCAAACTCACCGCCTGGGGCAGCGAATAGCGGGGCACCATTTTCTTGATGTACTTGACAACGCTATTGATTAACAATCGCTTGGGGAAGTCGTGCAGGTCGGCAAGCTCGGTGACCACGACATGCTTGATCTCGGTTTTATCAAGCACCCGTTCAAGCTTGTCCGCCATGTTGGCTAAAATCAAAATCGCCTTGGCATTGGCATCTTTGAATTGATGCGCCATTTCGCGTTCGGTATATAGCGGATTGGTATTAACCACAACTAATCCAGCGCGCAACGCGCCAAACACGGCAACGGGGAACTGCAGTACATTAGGTAGTTGAATGGCGATACGATCACCGGGCTCCAGGTCGGTTTCATGCTGTAACCAGGCCGCGAAATTAGCCGATAACCGGTCCAGGTCAGCGAAACTGAGCGTTTTACCCATGCAGCTAAACGCCGGTTTGTCTTTAAAACGCGCCACCGCCGCGTGAAACACGTCGGTAACGGCAGCGTACTGGTCTAACCCTTCAAGCGCAGGACCACGCAAAATGGGGGCATCAACTTGTTCGCTCATGGGCAATCTCCAGTTTCCATGTCGATGTCGTCACCGACCTTGTTGTTGTCGTGTCACGAAAACGCAACGATATACGACTGGTTTACCGCTGTAAAACGATCGATTGAAACTTTCGTTTCAACTTTAGATCTAGCATTGTATTAAGCATGGCTTAAATAACGTGCTTGAATACACCCATCCCGCCATACCACTAGCTCGCCCGGCTGCATCCGCTGCCATTTTTCGTTGTGAGTTAACGGTTCGGTGGCAATCACCGACACTACATCATTGGGCGTAGTGTGTTCGGCAAAATTGACGGTAAGTTCGGCGTCGGACAGCTCCGCCTCACCAAAAGGCGCGGCACGGGTAATATGAGCAAGCTTAGTTGAACAATACGTATAGAGATATGTACCGTCAGAAAGCAACAAATTAAATACACCCAGCGCTCGTAACTGTTCGCATAACCCGTGTAGGGTTTGCCATAAGGGCGCTTGCGCCTCTGGTGGCGTTGGAAACGCACGCCTCAGTTCGCTCATCAACCAGCAAAAGGCGTGCTCACTGTCGGTACTACCCACTGGGGTATAAAAGCCAAGCGATAGCGTTTGCCAGCCGCTAAGCTGGCCATTATGGGCATAGCACCATGGACGCCCCCACATTTCACGTGTGAACGGGTGAGTATTGGCTAATCCAATGCCACCCACATTGGCCTGACGAATATGGCTAATCACCACGGTGGACTTGATGGGATAATCACAAATTAGCCGTGCGATGGGTGAGTCAACCGAGGGGTGAGGGTCGCGGAACTCCCGATAACCACCTTCCTCATAGAAGGCGATGCCCCAACCATCGCGGTGAGGCCCCGTTCCACCCCCGCGGTGTAAAAAACCTGCGAAGCTGAAACAGATATCGGTGGGCACATTAGCGCTCATCCCCAACAGCTCACACATCGCGGCCCTCCTGTTGGGATTAGCCGATCACCGGTTCACGGCGGCGCGTTTCATCGGGGTCGTTGGCTGGGCGCTCATCCACCTCAGGCGCGTCGTCGGCTTTGGTACGACCCCGCCACCACAGCGCAACCCCTACAACACCCCCAATGGCCACGCCAAGCAGCACACACAGCAGGCCGTTACGCAGTGCACCGCCATTGCTTTCTAAAAACCCTACGGCAGCGACCATGGCAGAAGGAGCCCAACCTGCGTAAAACTCGCCTTCCTCTATCAGCGGCAAGCGAAACGGCGCGGGCGCCCACATCGCCCCGCCAACGCACCATGTCAGCAGCAGGCGCGGTAACCTGGGTAAAAAGGCAAACGCAAAATAAACTGCCACAAACACCACTAGCGACAGCCCGTAATAACTCAACCACAACAGTGACATTGAATCTGCAAACAGCATAATACTCCTTATGAGGGTGAACCCACCCAGTCTAGATTTCCCATTATGGTACCTATCAATTTATGAAAGCACAGCCAGCCCTACACGATGGCCACCCTGTTACCACCTATTATCGCCCAGATGATCCCCAATGGCACTGGTTAGAGCAGCGCAACGATAAGGATGTCAGCACATTTTTAGCCGCTGCCAATCAGCAGCACGACGCTTGGTTCAAACCATTGGCTCCGCTTGCCGATGCCCTTTATGAAAGTCATCTTAGTCGCCGCGAACTGTCGGTCACTAGCCTTGCGACAACGCTAGACCACTTTACGTTCTGGAGCGAAACCGCCGCCGACGAGGAATACCCACGCTGGTGGCGACACCCTAACGGGCAGAGCGAAGCCACTGAATGCATACTAGCGGTGCCTGACCTCGCCGCAGGACAGGCATTTTACGACATGGGCGATATGGCCCTGTCGCCTGATGAATCATGGCTCGCCTGGACCGACGACACCCAGGGTGACGAGCGTTTTAACCTGTGGCTGAAACGCCTACCCGACGGCCAGCCAATACACCTGCTGAGCGATATTGGCCCCAGTCTCTGCTGGGCGGAAGACCAAACGCATGATAGTGGATCGCTATTGTTCACACGCTTTGACGACACTCAACGCCCTGACAGCATTTGGTGCCTGCCCATTGCCTTTAGCCAGACACCGCAACCCCAACCCGCAACATTATTGCTGCGTGAGAACGATCCGGAATTTTGGCTGGGCATGGGCAAAACCCGCTCCCGGGAATGGCTGATACTTGAAAGCGCTTCAAAAGATACCAGCGAAGTCCATGTGGTGCCTGCCCGAACACCAACACAGACACCCCGCTGCCTTCAACCCCGCCAACCGGGCGTGGAGTATACGATAGACCACCGACCAGGCGTGTTTTATCGTTTGCACAACCAAACCAGCACTCACTTCCAGTTGGATGTTATCCCCCTTGAGGCCCTAGATAATGATTCGCCCGCTTGGCAGCCATTGGTCGCGGCACGGGAAGACGCCACCCTGGAGGGTGTAGACGCCTTCTCATGGGGCCTAATGCTGGCTGAACGCGATCATGATCAAGCGCAAGTAAGGCTACGCCGCCTCGAAATTGATGCCTGCCAACAAATCACCCAGGACGACTACCTCGCCCAGCCCGAGGCACTTTGCTCGCAACTGCTTGAAGACGCACCTCATTTTGATACGCAAGTGCTGCGCCTAAGGGAAGAATCATTCACCCGCCCGCCCAGTTGGTATGCCCTGGATTTAACGACTGGGGAGCGTACGTTGCTAAAACGCGTACCGGTGTATGGCAGCCTGCCCCCAGAGCAATTAGTCAGCCAACGGATTTGGGCTGCCAGCGCCGATGGTGAACGCGTTCCGGTATCGGTGGTCACGCGTAGCGACTTAGCGGGTCAACCGCTACCCACCCTACTGTATGGCTACGGCGCTTACGGTGAACCCCTTGACCCATGGTTTTCCATTGCTCGTTTGGAATTGCTTGAGCGGGGTGTCGCCTTTGCCGTCGCGCACGTGCGAGGAGGCGGCGAACGCGGCGAACCTTGGTATTTAAACGGCAAAATGGCCTATAAAGAGCACAGCTTTGACGACTTTCTAGCCGCCCGCGACGCCCTCGTGGAGCAAGGACTGAGCGACTCACAACGCATTGTCGCCTGCGGTGCCAGCGCCGGAGGGCTCTTGGTCGGTACCTGCGTTAACCGCGCGCCTCAGTCCTTTTGCGCCGCTGTTTTGGAGGTGCCGTTCCTTGACGTGCTGCGCACCATGCAAAACCCGTCCTTGCCGCTGACGACGGCCGAATACAGTGAATGGGGCAACCCAGCCGACCCAGAAGTAGCCAAGCGAATTGGCCACTACTCGCCCATCGATAATGTGACCGCCCAACACTATCCCGCCCTATGGCTAGAAGGCAGTTGGTTTGACACCCGAGTGAACTATTGGGAGCCAGCGAAATTCTATGCTCGCGTTTGCCAACATCAGCAAGGTACCGCCCCGGTATTGCTGCACACCGATATGAGCAGCGGCCACGGAGGCGCATCCGGGCGTTTTAAAGCCTGGCGTGACGCCGCCCGCCAAGATGCCTTTATTCTTTGGGCGCTTGGGTTAACGGCTTAACTAAAACCGCCCTTGCTGATTAAAGCATTGGCATAGTCACGGCAAGTGCGAGGCGCGGCTGATTTGGGCCAAGAGTGGATGTGTTGAAAATACGCGAGATGCAAAAGCAGCAAATTATTTTATGGAAAATATTTCCATAAAATAAAATTGTATGGCATGTTATCCCTTAGTCGTACAGACAAGCTCTACACACCATCAAGGAGATACCATGTCATACCGTGATCAATTCCCCACTATTTGGGACACCCCACGTCAGCCACGCGAGCGCAAAGCGTCGCCTGCGCACGCTGTGACGCAAGTAGCAAAACCGGTCAAAGAAGCGTTTTTATCGATTTGGGACAAGCCAACGGGTAAAGCGGCTTAACTGAATCATGCGATTGCTGACTCATCACGTGGCCAAGGAAGGCACACTACATAGGCAAAACCGCAATGATGTGGGATTCCAGTTGATGTTCAGGCACATCGTCTTGAGAGATTGCATAGCCACGCACGCTGACCCCTTTCCGATGGACACGCTCAGCGTCGTTGCTCAGTAAAGGGTGCCAACCGGCAAGCTTGCGTCCTTCTGCCACTCGCCTGTAGCCACAGGTAGGCGGTAACCAAGTGAATTCCTTGACCAGCGCTGGCGTCAGTTGGGTACAGTCAGGGACAAAATCAAACCGATTCACATAATCGCTACATTGACAACTGTGCGTATCCAAAAGACGACACGCTACATTGAGAATAGCAAGCTCTTGGCTATCCTCATCGTGAAGCTTTAGCAGGCAGCACTGCCCGCAACCATCGCAAAGCGCTTCCCACTCGCCGGGTGTTAACTCTTCCAGCGTATAACGCTCCCAAAAGCGCTCACGTAATGCGCTTGTCATCAAATCACCTTCACTTGCTACTTGTGTGCGTTGGGAAACGGCGCTCGCTACCTAGCGCATCGTAAAGCGCTGGCCATAGCTCCGCAAAATCGTCCTTCAAATGAGCGTAATCATCATGTAGCCATGGAACAAGCTCCGCCAACCGATTGGGGCCTGAAAGCCGCCTGCCCACACCGGCAATCGCTTGGCAGGTAAAGTCAAAATCAGCATAGCGGCGCAGCCAATCATGAGTAACTAACGGCTCTACTATGGCCGCCAGGCGGTTAGGCGCTGAGCGTTCACTCAACAGTCGATAACAGCGCTCAATCAATACTTGCTGCGAGTGATCAGCATGGTGCTCAAGGGCAAGAAAATGATCCCAGACAATGTCCAGCGCAATGCCAACAAAACGTCGCTGCGCAGGAGGAGACCGGCGTAACACTGATTTGACAAGCGGATGACTGTCCACCCAGGCATCCACCTGGCGATGATGACGAATACCCAGCGCGGTTGCATCAGGCCAAGCTGAGAGATCTTTCCCCTTAACGCCGTCGGCAATCAGATTGCCATAAAGAAAATCATGGCTGCCGTCGCGGGCAAGCCAAGCGTGGGCAAGAAAGTTCATTCGCCTGGCGAGTTGTTGCGCGAACGCTGTTGGGCGAGATGTTCGGTCAACAGGTCAGCTTCATTACCAGGCGGCATCTGAAAATAAAATCCTTGCGTTTCAATTGCTTCCATCACCTCAGCAGTATTAGCACGCGCCAGCTTTTTATCAGCGGTCAATATCATGGTTAGCAATGGCTGGGGTTTACCAAACGACCCCAATAGCGCCTCGGGGACATGCTCCAACCCTTGACGCTTATTAACATAAAGGTACATTTCTTCTTTACGCGGGCTTTTATAAATTTCACACAGCAGTTTATCGCTCACTCTGCCTGCTCCTCCAACGCCTTGGTTAGATCAACATTTAGCCGTTCGCCTCGCCAGCCTAGAGGCAGGCTCAAGGGCGACCCCACCAGAGATTGCATGACCAGCGCTTCCACATCACGGCGGCGCATCAAAACCTCAGGCGCAACCCCCAACTCGGTTGCGTGGCCGTTGATGACCTTCTTTAACGCCTTGAAACGACGCTTGAAGGCTGGCTGCATCGGGTCAGGCCAGGGCGTAGGCAGCGCTTCGACTGGCAGATGCGTCGCCTGCTTGACGAATCCAAGCAACGCATCGCCCTCTTTTTTGACCAACGGTGGGGTCATACCTTCAACGCGGGCAAGTTCATAACGGTTAGTCGGCATCGCTTCGGCAATCGCCATCAAGCGTTTATCGCTGATTAGCCAGTTACGCGGCAAATCGCGTCGGCGCGTCTCTCCTTCCCGCCAAGTGGTCATTAGTTGATACGCTGCTAACTGAGGCGCTGTGAGGCGCCATAGCTGGCGCTGGCGGGTGTACCACTGCGTGTCGTTGTCATCGCTACGCCCTGCCTGAGCGATGAGTTGGCGACAGTCGCTTTCCAGCCAATCCAAACGATCAAGCCTCTGGAGCTCGTCGCGCTGTTTAGCCCACACTTCTAATAGGTAAATAACGTCTAGCGCAGCATACTCACACTGAGCGGCTGTCAACGGGCGCTCCAGCCAATTGGAGCGCGTTTCTTCCTTGGGCAGCGATGTCCCCACCCACGCCTCGACAAGTTTCTGATACCCCATGCCAGGGTTGTCACCGAGAAACCCTTGCGCCAACTGGGTATCGATCAAGGGGCTTGGCAGCACGCCTGCCCAAAGCTGGAAAACCTCCAGGTCTTCACTGCAGGCATGCAGCAATTTTATCGCCTGATTTTGCAGCAGGTCACGAAAAGCATCGGTGCAAGGCGTTGCCAACGGGTCTACCAGGAACGCCTGTGTACCGGCACTAAACTGAATCAGTGCCGGTACAGGGAAAAAGGTATTTTCGCGGAAAAACTCGGTGTCCAGCGCAATGACAGACGCATCAGCCACCTGCGCACAGGCTTGATCAAGCGCTTGAGGCGAAGCAATCCAACTGATATCAGCGGGTTGAAATGAGGACAAAAGACAAATTCCCTGTTATGACAACCGCCTGAGCGCTTGCTTAAAATAAGTTATTCGCTACTAAACGGTTGGCGGCCGTTGAATGCGCGGCTTAGCGTACCACCGTCTACGTATTCCAGTTCGCCGCCCATCGGAACGCCGTAAGCAAGCCGCGAAAGCGTCACCCCGTGGTCAGCCAGCAACGCTGCGATATAATGTGCAGTGGCCTCGCCTTCAACCGTTGGGTTGGTAGCAAGCACTACTTCTGTTATTAGCCCTTCCGCAACGCGAGCCTCGAGCAAATCAAGGCCGATGGCATCAGGCCCGATGCCATCCAAAGGCGACAGGTGGCCATGCAGCACGAAATAGCGCCCCTGAAAGCCACCGGCCTCTTCAATCGCCAGTTGATCCGCAGGCGATTCCACCACACAGAGCAAATGATCATGACGACGGGGGCTTTCACATAACGCGCAAACATCGGCTTCGGTAAGGGTTCGACAACGACGGCAATAACCAACTTCTTCTATTGCCTGCTGGATGACGGAGGCCAGCCGTTTACCGCCAGGCCGCTCCCGCTCCAGCAAGTGCATAGCCATACGCTGTGCGGTTTTCGGCCCTACCCCTGGTAAGACGCGAAAGGCTTCCATTAACTGCTCGACAAGCGGAGAAAACCGCATCATTTAAAATGGCATTTTGAAGCCAGGGGGCAGGTTCAGCCCGGCAGTAGCTTCTTCCATTTTAGCTTTCGAATTGATCTCGACTTTGCGAACCGCGTCATTTACTGCGGCGGCCAGCAGATCTTCCAGCAACTCTTTGTCTTCTTGCATGACGCTTGAATCGATATCGACTGAAATCACGTCATGGCGGCCATTCATGGTCACTTTCACCATGCCAGCCCCCGCCTCACCCAGCACTTCGGCTTCGGCGACTTCTTCCTGGGCCTGCTGCATTTTTTCCTGCATTTCTTGGGCTTGTTTCATCAAGTTACCCATGCCGCCTTTCATCATGGTAGAACTCTCCATTCATTAGTTGATCGCACAGCGTTAGCGCGACTCATCAACGGGTTTGACACTGGTTTCGACAAGCTGTGCGCCGAAGGCCTGCTTTAACTCTACTACATGGGGGTCGCGCTGCAAGACATCAACCGCCTGGGCATGACGCTCCGCCTGGCAACGCACTTCACGCTGACGTGGCGTTTCCACCGCGTCGGATAGATCGTCTACAAAAAACACAATACGTCGGGATACCCCGAGCTCAGCCAATGCATCTTGAATACGCGTTTGGTGAACGTCAGCCTGCATTGCCGCCTGGCTAGGCGCCAATCGAAGCGTCAGCGTATGCCCATCATCGCTCTCTAGCTGGCAGTTGGCCGCTAGGCTGCGCGTTAGCCCCCCAAGACCCAGGGCATCGAACTGCGCAAGCCATTGACCATGATCCCAACGCTCAACCAGCGACACTGAGGCGCTGGCTTGCGCAACTGGCTCTGGCTCTGGCTCTGGCTCTGGCTCTGGCTCTGGCTCTGGCTCTGGCTCTGGCTCTGGCTCTGGCTCTGGCTCTGGCTCTGGCTCTGAGCTCAGTGTTGGCGGTTCTTGCGGCTCGTCAAGCGCCCAAGGCGGGGCGACTGTTGCCTCTTCGTTAGCAGAGGGCTCCTCACTAACGGAAGCTTCCTCGCTATCAGGTATTTCTACGCTATTCGCTTCTTCGTCTTGGCTCACCGACGCCTGGGGTGGCGAGGCTGAGTTAGCTACCTCTACCTCGGGCTGCCCGCTTTCCTCAGCGGTTGGCGTGGCCTCAGGCTGAAGCGGTAGCTTGGTCGTGGGTGGTTTAGGCACGCCTTGCGGGCGAAACGCCAGCATCCTGAGCAGCGTCATTTCAAGCGCACTGCGTAAATCGGGGGCGTGCTGCATATCACCACGGCCCTGAATACCGATTTGGTAGTACAGCTGGATATCCTCGGCGCTGAAGCGCGAAGCCAGCTGAAGGATGACGTCACGATCACCGTGGCTGTTGTCCACCGCATCGGGGACCATCTGCGCCACCGCCAGGCGGTGTAGCATTCCGGTGACATCGTCCAGCACAGCGGCAAAATCAGGGCTTTGCTCGGCCAACTGGCCAATTTCTGAAAGCAAGCGCGGCACATTGACCTCGGCCAGCGCTTCGATAAGAGCAATCACGTGACGGTGATCCAGCGTCCCCAGCATCGCTGCCACATCAGCATGCCTTACGGCTCCCTGGCCAAAAGCAATGGCCTGATCGGTCAGGCTCATGGCATCGCGCATCGAGCCTTCAGCCGCCTTACCCAACAGCCAAAGCGCGCTTTCGTCAAACGCGACACCTTCACTCGTTAAGATATGCGTCAGGTGGGTCACCACCCGCTCTGGCGGCATATGCTTTAGCGTGAATTGCAGACAGCGCGAGAGCACTGTGGCGGGTAGCTTTTGTGGGTCGGTGGTAGCCAGCAGAAACTTGACGTGGGGAGGCGGCTCTTCAAGGGTTTTCAGCAGCGCGTTAAAGCTGCTCGTCGAGAGCATATGCACCTCATCAATGAGGTACACCTTGTAGCGCCCCTGAGTAGGAGCATATTGCACGTTATCGAGCAGTTCGCGGGTGTCTTCAACCTTGGTCCGCGAGGCAGCGTCCACTTCAATTAGATCGACAAAACGCCCTTCGTCAATGGCTTGGCAACTATCACACTGACCACAGGGCGTTGAGGTGACACCCTCATCGCCGCGCCCATTGGACGTACAGTTAAGGCACTTGGCCAATATGCGCGCAAGCGTGGTCTTGCCCACGCCCCGCGTGCCGGTAAACAGGTACGCATGATGCAAGCGCCCCTGGTCAAGCGCATTGACCAGGGCGCGCTGAACATGGGCCTGGCCCACAAGTTCGTGGAATGTACGCGGCCGCCATTTACGGGCCAGAACCTGATAGCTCATTGAGCATAACATCCTTAGGCGGAGTGGTTTGTCTATCCAACGTGCTTAACAAGCTGATTAGGCATTATCACCGCTTTCATTGGCGGCGGCGCGTTGCCCCGCCTCTTTTACCAGCGTTTCCAGCTCGCCGTTCTGATGCATCTCGATAACGATATCGCAGCCACCCACTAGCTCGCCTTCAACCCACAGCTGCGGGAAGGTAGGCCAGTTGGCAATTTTCGGCAGTTCGGCACGAATATCCGGGTTATCCAGCACATTGACGAACGCAAACCGCTCGCCGCAGCTCATCAGTGCCTGAACGGTCTGGGCCGAGAAGCCGCACTGCGGCAGTTGAGGCGTGCCTTTCATATAAATCAGGATGGGATTTTCACTGATTTGACGCTGGATGTTTTCGGCTGTTGTGCTCATACAGTCTCCTAGTCTTGATCAAGGCGATTAATTCGTCGTGCAGCATGCATTCGGCGACATAATGAAATACCCGAGCGTACTGCTCAACCTTATTCGGTGTTTGTCATTCTACGCGTGCCAACCACGTTGCGCATCCCCCAGGGCATCGCTAGGATAGGGTTTTTGCGCGGAGACTACCTTCATGGCGACACGCCATTTCCTGACATTACTGGACTTAACGCCCGACGAGTTACACTACTTAATCCAGCGTGCCATCACCATTAAGAGCAACCTAAAGGCGCAAGGGCCGCGCTACACGCCGTTGCCTAACCGCACACTGGCGATGATTTTCGAGAAATCGTCTACGCGAACGCGCGTGTCGTTCGAGACTGCCATGGCACAATTTGGTGGCCATGCGCTGTTTCTATCTCCCCGTGATACGCAGTTGGGCCGCGGCGAGCCCATCGAAGACACCGCCCGTGTGCTGGCCGAGATGGTCGATGCGGTAATGATCCGCACCTTCTCCCACGCCGGGCTGGAAACCTTCGCCAAGGCCAGCGACGTTCCCGTGATCAATGCGCTGAGCGACGACTACCATCCCTGCCAGTTGCTCGCCGACGTCATGACCTGGACCGAGCTGCGCGGTAGCGTCAAAGGCCGCACTGCGGTATGGATTGGCGATGGCAACAACATGTGCCACTCCTGGATCAATGCAGCGCGCCAATTCGGTTTTCATCTAAAAGTTTGCTGCCCCAAGGGCTATGAGCCTCGCGCTGACATCATGGCAGCGGCTGGCGACCACGTAACGTTACTCCACGACCCGCAAGCGGCTGCCGACGGTGCCGATCTAATCACCACCGATGTTTGGGCGTCCATGGGGCAAGAGGAAGAACAGGCCAAACGTGAAGCTGACTTTGCCAGCTTTCAGGTCACCGAGGCTTTACTTGATAGTGCCAAGCCAGACGCGCTGTTTTTGCACTGTCTGCCCGCCCATCGCGGTGAAGAGATTAGCCACACCCTTTTAGACGACCCACGTGCCGTCGTATGGCAAGAAGCCGGCAATCGCCTTCATGCTCAAAAAGCGCTTATCGAATTCCTGCTGCTGGGCAAAGTAAGTGATTAACAACAGACGCATTGTTTGTTTATAACACCTTGACAAACCGCCATAAAAAAACGCCTGGCCGATAAATTCGGCCAGGCGTTTTTTATAATATTCTTGGTGGAGCCTAGCGGGATCGAACCGCTGACCTCAACACTGCCAGTGTTGCGCTCTCCCAGCTGAGCTAAGGCCCCACATGCTGTCGTTGCAACAGCGAGGCGCATACTACGATGCCATATGCTACGGGTCAAGGTTTTACGTATTTCTCAGGTTACTAATTCTCCTTTGGCGATAGCTGTGGCACTCTATAGGACTAACAGGGTCATATAGTCACATTTAGCCTGCTTGTTTGGCGGACGATGGGGTGTACGCGACACCGACCCGGCTTCTGAACCCACCGCTTACGTATTGTGACGTTTCAATGCAGGAGCTAGTCCCTTGATCAACGTTTTAATTGCCGATGACCACCACCTGGTGAGAACAAGTATTGCCCACCTACTGAATGATGAGTGTGATATTCATATTGTAGGTGAGGTGGACGACGGTGAAGGTGCCGTATCCAAGTGTCGCCAATTGAGACCCGATATAGTATTGATGGATATCCGCATGCCGGGGATTGGCGGCCTGGAAGCCACCCGCCGCATTCATCGCGGTATGGAAGATATCAAAGTGTTGATCCTAACCGGCCATCTAGAAGATAACGTTGCCAGACGCATGTTGGAAGCGGGCGCTTCCGGGTTCTTGAGCAAAGGCACCGACGCCACTGAAATGGTCAACGCTATTCGCGAGGTGTTTCATGGCCGACGCTACATCAGCCAAGAGATTGCCCAGCGTCTTGCCATGCTACACTTTCACACCGAAGACAGCCCTTTCACCCAACTGTCGCACCGCGAGCTGCAAATAGCGCTAATGATTGTTAACTGCCAGCGGGTTCAGGATATTTCCGACCGATTGCATCTAAGCCCTAAAACAGTCAATACCTATCGTTACCGCCTGTTTGAAAAGCTCCAAGTAGCCACCGACGTGGAGCTAACGCACCTTGCATTACGCCATGGCTTGGTAGAAGGGTTTGATCGAGCGGAAGGTTAATTTCCCGTTAGCCATTGAGCCGCAATAAAGGCAGTAACGCTTGACTATGACCTTTGATGCCAAAAAGTTTTTAAGCACGGTTAGTACATCTCCTGGCGTCTATCGCATGCTAGACAGCTCAGGAAACACCCTCTATGTCGGCAAGGCGAAGCGTTTAAAAGCTCGCTTAGCCAGTTACTTCCGTGGCCAACTCAACACCAAAACCCAGGCCATGGTCGGGCGCATCGCGGACGTTCAAGTTACTGTCACGCGCAGTGAAACGGAAGCACTGCTGCTCGAACAGACCCTGATCAAGGAACTGCGCCCGCCTTACAACATATTGTTGCGCGACGACAAATCATACCCTTTCGTGTTTGTCAGCGACCGACACCCCTACCCCGCTCTCGAATACAAACGCGCCCGTCAACGACGTGGCGATGGACGTTACCTCGGCCCCTACCCCAGCAGCGGCGCGGTACGCGAAAGCCTTGCCCTGATGCAAAAGATCTTTCGCATCCGTAACTGCGAAGACAGCGTTTTCGCTCACCGCTCGCGCCCCTGCCTGCAGTATCAGATTCAGCGTTGTAGCGCCCCCTGCGTCGATTACATCTCCGCTGAAGATTACCGTCGCGACGTTGAGCATGCCGTGATGTGTCTGGAAGGCAAAAGCGAGCACGTCACTCAGGAGCTGACCGCATCGATGGAGGCGGCAAGCCAAGCGTTGGATTTTGAAGAAGCCGGACGCTTTCGCGACCAGATACAGCAGCTTCGCCAGCTCCAGCAGCGCCAGTTTGTCGACACCGAAAGCGGTGATGCGGACATCTTCGCACTGGCCCAGCGCCCAGGTGCACTGGGCATTTCGGTGCTAAGCGTGCGCGACGGGCGGTTACTCGGCGCGCGCCACCACATGCCCAAGAACGACCTCGACCTGACGCCGGAGCTGCTACTCACCGAGGTGGTCAGCCAGTACTATCTCGGCCAGCCGCACAACATTCCAAACGAAGTGATCACCAGCCACCCGCTCGAAGATACTGCCCTGCTGGCGGATGCCCTCTCGCATCACGCCGGCAAACGCATCCGGGTCACCAGTCAGGTTCGCGGCCACCGCGCCCAATGGCAGCACTTGGCCATGACCAATGCAGAACAACAGCTAGCCTCGCAGCTTGCTAATCAAAGCCAACTGAGCGAGCGCTTCAGCGCCTTGCAACAGGCACTGGGGCTAGAGAAAACTCCCCAGCGGCTGGAGTGCTTTGATATCAGCCACAGTCACGGCGAGGCAACGGTTGCCTCGTGCGTTGTGTTCGATCAGCAGGGTCCTCGCAAAAGCGATTACCGCCACTTCCGTATAGAAGGGGTCGCAGCAGGTGACGACTACGCCGCCATGCAACAAGCGCTAACGCGCCGCCTCAAGCGGATTAAAAATGGCGAAGCCATAGCGCCGGATATTTTGATTGTCGACGGTGGTAAAGGACAATTAAATATGGCCCGTGAGGTATTGAGCACGCTGGCTATCGACACAATCACGCTGCTCGGTGTGGCTAAAGGCACCACCCGTAAAGCCGGCCTGGAAAGCGTTTTTATCGATACGCCAGATCATCCATTGCCGCTCGACCCAGCCTCACCAGCGCTGCATCTTATTCAGCATATTCGCGACGAGTCCCACCGTTTTGCCATCGCTGGCCACCGTGCCCAGCGTGATAAGGCACGACGTACGTCGACGCTGCAGGATATCCCCAATGTCGGTCCCAAGCGGCGGCGTGAACTACTGCGCTTTTTTGGTGGCTTACAAGGCGTACAAAAAGCCAGCCGCGCCGAGCTAGCCCGCGTTCCAGGCATAAGCGAAGCACTGGCCGAGAATATTTATAGCGCTCTTCACCGATAAAACGCATCGTTAACATAGATGCCATCGGCCAAGGCAGATAGAATGACACCTACCATTTTGTTTCCATGACCCCACGGCAAGGATCGCAGTTCGCGATGAATATACCCAACCTCTTAACGCTCGCTAGAATCGCGTTTATTCCACTGCTGGTGGTGCTATTTTATTTGCCCTTCAGTTGGAGCATGCCCATCGCCGCTGGCTTGTTTGGCCTTGCGTCAGTGACAGACTGGCTCGATGGCTATTTGGCACGCCGCTGGAATCAATCCACGCCGTTCGGGGCCTTCCTAGACCCGGTCGCCGACAAACTGATGGTGGTCGTCGCGCTAGCGCTGCTAATAGAGCGCTTTGATACGCTACTGTTAACGCTTCCCGCGCTGGTTATTATCGGACGCGAAATCGTCATTTCAGCGCTACGCGAATGGATGGCGGAAATGGGCAAGCGAGGCATGGTGGCGGTATCCTGGATAGGTAAGCTAAAAACGACCCTACAAATGGTCGCCTTGCTGGTTCTGCTCGCCTTCCCCCCCGACAACCCCCTAGCACACCTAGGTGTGGTGATACTTTATGCAGCGGCTATCTTAACGCTCTGGTCGATGATTCAATACCTCAAATCCGCTTGGCCGCATTTAAGTCGCTCCATGTAAGTCGCTGATTCTTAAACGCGCCTCAGTGCCGGAAATGTTTGATTGACAAGCGAAATGCGTTGCGTATAATTCGCCCTCGAGTCGAGCGGGAATAGCTCAGTGGTAGAGCATCGCCTTGCCAAGGCGAGGGTCGGGAGTTCGAATCTCCTTTCCCGCTCCATTTTGGATTGTGTGGAAAATCAGGTGAGGGTCGGGAGCTGGAACGCCAGCCCGGTCGAATCTACTTCCCCGCACCAACGACTCAATGAGGCTGGATGGCAGAGTGGTTATGCAGCGGACTGCAACTCCGTGTACGCCGGTTCGATTCCGACTCCAGCCTCCATTTTTAAGTGCACCGATTCCCATCGCTGCGCTGCCCGGATGGCGAAATAGGTAGACGCAAGAGACTTAAAATCTCTCGGGGGCAACCCCGTGCCGGTTCAAGTCCGGCTCCGGGCACCATCCCAGCAAACCATATCTACCCAAATCCATCATAAGCGACTGAAAGCGCTATTATTTCCCTTCTGCTTCTCCCCATATCTAACCAAATACACCCAGATAAATAGCTTGTATTGTGTATCCTCGGTTGTATCCTGCAGAATATTGGATACACGGAGACAATAATGAAGCGCACCCAGATAAAGCGCCGCCCGCTTGCGGACACCGTTCTTGCATCGCTTGAACCGGAAGATAAAGATTATCAGGAGAAGGACAGCAAGGGGCTCTACTTTCGCGTGCGCGCCAATGGCTCAAAATCGTGGAACCTTCGCTACAAGCGCCCTGATGGCAAGTGGGCTTGGCACGGCATCGGGGCCTTTCCTGACGTTTCAGGAAAGCTGGCACGCAAGAAAGCGCAGGAATTGCTCGAGCTGTTTGCCGATGGTCACGACATCAAGGGATACACGGACCGGATACAAGAAAAGCCGCTTTTTTCTGAAGCGGCCGAAAACTGGTATCAGCGTAAGCTAGATGCTGGTCGTGCCCATGGCACCACGCGACAAATGCGCCTCTACCTCGACAAGGATATTCTGCCAGCCCTTGGCGGCAAGGCGTTGGATGAGATCACGCGGCGCGACTGCGCCGCGGTTCAGGCCTCTTTTGAGAACCGCGGCGCTCACATTATCGCCGGCAAAGTGCGCTCCTGGTTGAGTCAGATATTTTCACTCGCTGTTGCGCAAGGGAAATGCGAGCTCAACCCAGCCAGTGAGCTTCGCCACATTGCCGCCGAGCCGCCCAAGGCCAAGCACTACCCCCACCTTCTTGAACCGGAGCTGCCCGACTTCCTGCGCGCACTCAGGCAATCAAAAAGCCGTGGCATTGTGGTGAAGGCGGTTTGGATCATCCTTTATACGGCTTCACGCCCTGGTATGGTTCGGCACATGGAATGGTCGGAAGTTGATATTGATAACGGCGTATGGACGATCGAGGCCGAGAAAATGAAGGCCAGGCGCGATCACCTGGTGCCGCTTCCGCGCCAGGTCATCCAGCTTTTAAACGAAGTGCATGAAGTCACAGGCCGGCAGCGCTGGGTGTTTCCCGGGCAGGGCGCCGTCAATACCATCATGAGCGACGCCACCTTTAACAAGGTGATCAAGCTGGTGGGATACAAGGATAGGATGGTTGGCCACGGATCACGTCACACAGCATCCACGCTGCTGCGCGAGCACGGCTGGAATCGCGATTATGTCGAGGCGCAGCTCGCCCACAAGGAAGCGGGGCTTGCTGGCGTCTACAACCAAGCGGCCTACTTTGCGCAGCGCCAAGTGATGATGCAGTGGTACTGCGACTACTTGGATGCGCTGGCGGACGGCATGGACGAAGAAGCTAGGCAAGCTTTCCGCGATCAGGTCATGCCTTAGCGGCCAGCCCTCCCAGACCCTCGCACACCCGTCCTCATTCGGCTATCGTGGAGAAAACACGAATAGCGAGGGAATGATGCGCAAGGCCTTAGTGATAGCTTCAGCGGTTTTATTGGCAGGGTGTGCCGGAGCGCAATTCAGAGACAGCATGGAGGCCTCTAAAAAAAGGCTTGATGAGTTGAGCCAATACCAGCTTAACAGCGTATCTATCTCGCCATCTGAGCACCCTGGGGCCGATGACGCCATGAGCTATTGCGGAGGTGGGTTCATAAGGATTCGCGCCAACGTACTTGAAGAAATGGATGGAAGACTATCAGAGGGCGGCACTAGCACCGCGCCCATCTTGACCGCTAAGCGCAAGATGGAGGATGCCGAGGCTTGGCTGGCGAACTGCGCGAAGCGTTACGGTGCGCGCATGTGGGCTATGATGGAAAGCTCTGGAGCCGCACAGCCGATGAAGACGTCGGAGTGGCTTCGCCAGAATCGACTAGAGCTTATGGATTACCATGTGGCGGCCCAAGGGTTTAGCAACCACCAGGAAAGGATGCGCGGCCTACAGGCCGCTATAGGAATGGGGCTTGCTTCCGGTAGCCTCAATTATGGGCAGCCGCCTCGCCATCAGTATATCAAGCCCTACTTAAGGGAAGACGGCACGATAGTGGAAGGCCATCTGCGCACCGCGCCGAACGATAGCTGCTTCGATAATCTTTCCGGGTGCTAGAACGGTTTAAATATCAAAAGGTTGCTATTAGGCCCTCGCTGTTCTCTGCGTTTCAGCTAGCATGAAGAGAATTATTCAAATTCACGCCGCTCGCCGAGGATGGTATGTATCAAAACCCGTGCACGCTCTTCTTGTTCAATGAGCATGAAAAAAGAAAAATCCTTTTCAGCCGATCACTCATTGAATATCGAACTGGCCTGGGCGTGCTCGTTGGACTTATGACTACGATAGCCGTGTTCTTTATCCAGTACCCATGGAGCGGGCAGCAGTCTTGGATGCATAGCTATGCGGCATACGGCGCCTTTCCAGCAGGTATAGCCGCAGGGCTTTACGCTTGGCACGCGGTCGAGTGGCGAGATTTCCGGCAGTGGGAAGAAAAGTGGCTGCCCACGGCAATCGCTCGATCTGGCGGTGGCCACTTTGATATAAACCCGCTGGTTGAGCCTATGCGCTTTTCAGATAGAGTTGATAAACACATAGCCCACCTCAATGCGACGACATGCAGCTTGATATTCATGCTTGCAGGCTATGTCGCTATATTTTCGCTTTCGCCTTTGTTGTTGCAGTACGCCATCACCAGATGGGTATTTGTTTTCCTGATGCTTTCCTGGTGGTTAATAGCAGCCTTCCTTGGCCACGAATATGCAAGCAAGCGTCAATCAGAAAGATCGTTATAGCGCCGATTGAACTCATCAACACGTCGCTTCATCTGCCTTTCTATCAGCTCTATACGGTTTTTCTTAGCCTCTTCGCTGAGCGTTTCGGTTTCCTGGACGCGGTCTCTCCGCTTGCGATCCTCCTGCAGCTGCTTTTCGATATTCTTGGCTCGGTTGAATAACCGTATCTTTTCGATATTGTCGCGCCGGAAGTCTATTCGTTCTCGCCCTTTTAGCGCATCCGCTTCATTGGCGATTTGCCCTAGCTCATCACGGCGATCATAAAACAACCCTTGATCGCGGTAAGGCGAAGTGCTGCTGGCAAATCGGCCGGCAAACGGTATCCGGTACCGCTCCACTTCTTCTCCTGAGAAAGTGCGTGCCGCAAAGCTTGATGTCTTCTCCACAAAGCCCCAGGCGCCACCCCCGTAATAATTAACCAAGTGCTGCATGACATCGGGGTTTATATCTACACTACCGGTTCGGTATTCGCTGCCTCCGCTCACTTCATTAAGGAAGCCAGCGATCGCTTTGTAAGGCTCTGGCGTACTCGGCATGGCGCGAGAGCTGTCTGGCGTTGGCGTACCAAACGGCAAGTCATCTTTGTAGATCAACCTGCCTGCGAAATCTTCATTAAAGCCTACTTGGGCGAATGACCGAACAAGCGTTGGCGTAATGTTCTTCATGAGCAGCCCGGTGGCGCTATCTGAGTCTTCCCATCCGATAGGTGAAAAGCTACCCATAATAGCTAGGCCTAAATTTTTGGCCGCCTCGGTCGCGTCCGTCGTGCCCGCAACAACTGATTCCGCCTGCGTGCCGATGGCCGAGAAGAAATTATACCCGTAGGGCAGTGGTATCGAGACGTAGTCGTCAGGCTCCCCGCCCCATAGGCTGCTCATAATGACAATATTGCGCTCCTTGACGTAATCAGGGACTTTGTCATAGAACAGCACGCCATCTTCGTCTTCTTCTGACGCCCAGCGATTGAGCAAGCCTAAAGCAAAAGCGCCTGACGCCATGCCAAAAGCGATTTTTTGAGCCATGTTAGCGCGTGCCCATACGTTCATCGGGCTTTTGCCTTCAGGCGTGTTTTTGGTTGTCACCATGGTGCGGGCGAAATTCATGGTGCCTTGTATGGAGGCGTTGGCAAACATGTAGGCGGCGTTCAGGGCGGTACCGGCCTCGCCGCGGCGATTGAAGTTGACCGTCATGTTCTTGGCCAGACTGGCCGCCTGCTTGCGAGATATGCCAGCGCGGCGCGCGTTAGCATAGGCAGAAAGACGCACCGCGTTTTCAACCGCGCCGTTCATGTTCTCAACAAAGTCGGCGGTTTTCTTTCGCGCCTTCAGCATGTGGGACAATGTGGTGCCGTCAGCGCGACGCACCATGGACTGGATCTCTTTGGCCTGAGAGCTAATATCCTTCATGTCGAAGTAGCCCGTTTTGGCGCCGTCTTCCTGGAATTCCTTAAACCAGGTGTCCCATTCTCGCCCGGTATCGTTTTTGCTCGATTTATTCTGCAGGCCCCTCCATGCCGCTTTCATCGCAGGCCCAATGTCGCGTGCGGTCTGGCGAACAATGGCTTCACCCTTGATCTTGCCGTCGTCGCGCGTCTGTTCGGCGGTCAGGTTCAGTAGTGCTGTTTGAACATCGCGGGTGAAGTTGCTCAGCATGAACTCAGGGTTATAGCTGGTCATCATGGCTGACAATGCGCGAGTAGCCGCACTAGCCGAGCGAATCAGTAGGCCGTTGCTTTCGGGCCCCACGTTACGCATAGCATTCATCAATCGTTCGTCATGAATCTTGAGGTAGTAGGCGCGCCCTGCCCGCTTCACTTTGAAGTACTTATCGTTGCCCTGCATATTGACGGGACGCTCTTGCACCTCAATACGGTTTTTGCCTGTATCGGGGTCAGTAATGGTTACCGGCGTGCGCTGCGTGTCTGGGTTGCTGTCAGTAAAGATTTCCCAGAGCAAGGGATTTGGGTGATCAGTCACCAGCGAAAGCAACGACTGCGCGACTTCGTTTTTGCGCCGGCGAATAAGCGACTCGTTTACGTCAACAATTACCTGAGAGGAGGGTGAGTCAGCAATGCTTTTGCGACCTGCCGCAGTGCGCGATTCGCGACCACTAACCTCAAAGCCGCGTCCCGTCCTTGGCCGGCCTGGCTCGTCAGCCGCATTTCCCTTGAGCGGAACGTAATACTGCCAGCTGGACTCCCACGCGTTCACGACTGAGTCGTCTTCTAGGCCGCCGTCCCGTATTGCGTCGCGACGCAACCGCGTCATGTCGTAAACGATTTTGGCCAAGCGGTCGTAATCCGCCTGCTTGCCGGAATTAGCCACCTTATCGATAATTTCAGCCGCTTGGGCATTGGTCATACCTGATCCGCCATCCTGCATGTCGGGCTTATCAGGGTTCCGCTCTGCGATGGTTGCGTTACGCTCCGGGGCGTGGCGCGCATAAAGGTAATTATCCAGCTCGGACTGACTTATTTTAGAGCTGGCGAGACCACGAGCAAGCGGCTCAACATAGTTTTCGCGAAGCTGTCGAAGGTCGTATTCAGCCTTGCCGTGGAACAATTCTTCAGCTAAATAGGCGTCTGCCTCTTCTTCAATTTCACGACCACTTCGGCGCATTGCGTCTTCAAGAATTTTGAGCGGACGCATTTTGTCGGCCATCTTTCTGAGAGCAGTATCTGCCAAAGACTCATCAGGCATCCCGAAGTTAGTGCTATCGGTCGAGGAAAACTTGCCGCCAGGCGTGCCTTTTGATGACTTGATGCTAAAACGCATCTCGCCGGCGCCCGGGTCTGGCTCGCGATACATGGTCTCGCTGATCTCGTAGTCTTTGTTTTTACCCTTATTCTCAACAAAGCCAAAGCGCTTATAAAAATCACTTAACCGTTTTTCGCTACCGCCAAAGTCTCTGGATGGCGTAAGCGCTAACGTCTTGCCGGAGGCATCTGCCCAGTCAGTAATTTTGCGCATAACAGCTGAGCCGGTGCCTTCGCTTTGCGTAGGAGCGACGATGCGTGAAATCGTGGCTCGATCTTTCCGCCCCGCCATATCCAGCTTTAGTCCAGGAAACTCGTCGCGCAACTGTTTGGCAATATCGCGCGCACTGAGTGAGGACTGCCGCTCCATTAGGCTGTATAGCGCGCCATCCTGCTCCCCTATATCTTGCTTCGCCTGCTGGCGACGCAGCCAGCGACGGGACTGCTCGCCTAATGCCAGGATGTCACTTGTACGCCATTCAATGTTGGGGAAAAACTTCCTAAGCAGGCGGCGAATAGTGGACTTGATGCGCTGGCTTAGCGCTGGGCTGCCATTGCTGTCTTCGATATAGTGAGCCACGAGCTCTTCGGCAAGCGTCACTTTCCCTTTTTGGTTCGTTACATCGATAAACGGATACGCTTCCTGGATAGCGGCGATATTTTCTCGCCCTGCCTGTGATCGAGTGTGGCTTTTGTATACCTCAAGCATCAGAGGTTCCAGCTCACTACCCAGCGCGCCACGCATGCCTTTGTGTCCGACTGCTTCATGAACGGCCGTGCGCACAGCTTCGTCAACGCTAGCCATGTTATCGGCAACAACGTACAGCTCGCCGCCAACAAATATGCCGCGAACATCGCCCAGGCCAATGCCGCGCAGCATCATACCCATGAGTGCGTTTTGCGGAAGCTCAGAGGCAGATTGCACCACCTGAGTATCTGCAAGCTCAGGCTTTCCTTTTAGCGCTGCTGTTATGTCAGCCGCGCGGGGCGCTTGTGGCACAGCGGCGCCCTCACCGGCCATTGAATAGCGGGTATCGTCTGAGGCGGCTTTGCTAACCACCTCTGCTACAGGGGCTTTGGTGCGCCGAGTTGCCGACGTCCATTCCCCTTGGCTGATCAATACCGAGCTGCCGCGCTCAACATTAGTGGCCTGAAGCGTGCCATCTTTGTTGATCGAATCAATGGTGTAAGTGTTCCCGGGCTTAGAATAACCAACGTCGGTCAAAAGGCTGATCGTGTCACCGGTGGCCGCGCCTCCAAACGCGTCACTTACCCGCTGCTGACGAGGCGTTAACGCTTCAGGCTTGCGTGGCTTACGTGCCCGTGATGGAGTCGGCGTAGGCTCTGTCTGGGCGCTTTCTGCTGGCTGCGCGCCCAAAATATCCGTCTGCCCGCGTGCCTCGGCGATATCATTAGGCCGGCTGCTACCGCTGAGCACAAAGTCATCGGCATCACGGTCGGCTTGGGCGCGCTGCTCTTCTTGGCGGCGCTGCTCGGCTTCGAATTGCTCGGCCTGCTGCGTTTGCTGCTCGCGCTGCGCCAGGCTCTCTTCAGTTTGGGCTTCCATGTCAAGAGTGCTGTCGTCCACGCTGACGGATTCCGCCTCTCCCTGAGAGCCCGGCTCGGGCGACTGCTGCGCCGCAAAGCCCCACCCGCCATCCACTTCAACGGGCTGTGCGTTGGGCGTGTTGCGGAAACGCTGCGATAGCTCGACGGCGCGGCGGGTCTGAAAGGGCGTGCCGTCAGTTTTTAGCATTGGCTCTGGCGTCTTCGCGGCAACGGCCTCGCCTTCCTGCCGGCCTTCCACTGATGAGATATTGGGCCGGACCTGGATATCTCCGTAGGGCTTATCTGTCGCGCCTTCCCGCGTCCATACTTTGAGTTCGTCCACGGGCATTTCATTGATGCTACCCAGTCCGCTCCAGCCTTCATCATAGTTGGCGAGATAGCCTTGACGAGCCTGCTCAAGCGAGTCAAAGCCCAGCATGATTTTGGCTTCGTCGTAGTTTCCGTCGGCATCGACCTGATCAATGATGTATGCGCGCTGAGATTCGGGATTGTCGCCCACAAACACATCGAGGTTATCGCCATCTGCCGCCTTGGTGCCTTTGATGTCGCCGTAGTGGTGAGCCATGCTGCTCTCCCATGGCCGCCCTTCAGGATCTGTGCCGCGGCGCGTAGATCCTTTGGGGTTCTCAATGGCAATATCAAAGCCGTTAAGCTGAACCTTACCTTTTCGGTAGTTGCCTGCTTCCGCCTGTGCTGGAGTGGGATCGGGGTTGGTCTCCATGGCAGCACGATCAATATCGGCGGACGCACCAACGCCATCGTCGTTATTGGCGGGGGCCTCACTGAGGCTGCCTTCCATTACGCCAGCTTCAACCGCTTCTGAGCCTTGCGCCAGTTCGGCCGTTTGCTGCTCGCCATCAATATCAATCTCAGTATCAGGAAGGTCGACGCTGGGATCGTAATCTGCAATGCCGTCTTCTGCCGCCTGGTCGCGCCACGCCTCTTCCCACTGGGAGTTGCCATCTTCGTTAGCATTTGACGCGGTGGCTTCGCTTTCAGTCTCGGGGGCATTAAGGCGATCCATTACGCGCGTGAAGCGCTCGGATGCGCTTTGTAACTGCTCACGGATAGGCGCAAAAGCTTCGCTATCGTTGCGCGCACGCGCCATGGTTTCTGCTTCTAGTGCGGATGATACTTCGCCACTAACTGCGTCAAGCTCAGCCACAGCGTCATTATCGCCTCGCCCTTCGGCTTCAGCTCGCAGGGCTTTGAAGGCATCACCATAACTGATGGAGTCGCGCACTTCTCTTTCGGCTGATGACAGCTCAAACCTGGGTTTGGCAATAAGCTCAGCCGCCGCGCCCACTGCTTCGTAATTAGCTGCTTCAGCCTCCGGTGAGGCTGCCTCGTCTTGGGCTGTTGGCTGAGACTCGCTTTCTGTGTCGCCTGCCTCCTCTTGGCCGGTTGCTCGCTGTCCATCACCACCTGCCTCGACGGCGGCAGTTCCCGCGCGAACGGCGGCGCCTGTCGGACCGCCCACAATAGCGCCCCCGGCAGAGCGTCGCCCGGCCTCGGAGGCGTTCCATCCTAGCTCGGTACCGACTGATTCGCCCGCGTATTCAATGCCGCCTTCCTGAATAGCCTCTGTAGTGGCCTCGGTAACCCCGGCGCGACCAACGGCGCCAGGAATTTCCCGCGCGCGGCTAACTGCATTTTCCCCGCCTGGCAGCAAACGCCCGAGCGCAAAACGATCCAGTAAGACCGACGCCGCCGCCGTTGGCCCAGAAACGGCGTAATCCCGACCTTCGGGCATGCCTTCACGGTTATCGCTTTCGACCCGGCCTTCGCCAATCTCCTGGGTGCGGGCGGCCAGATAAGCGGGCAGGTTAATTGCAAGGCCCGCCATGTCCGCAAGCGCCGCCGGACCCTGCTCCGCCGCCGCGCCTGCTAGGTTTTTAATACTGGGGCTATCTAGCGCGCGGTCAATCGTAAAGTTGGGCCGATACCCAAGCTCGACGTCCTCGACGGCCTGACCTGCCTCGACCATGCCGGTATTGGTGTCTTGTGGGTTTGCTCGGGTAGTGAAATCAAGACCATACCCTGCCACTTCAACGTCTGGCTCATAACCGCGATCACGCATGGCCTCGGACTGCCCGCCGATAACGCCTGGATTAATGCCGCCCAGGTGCTCAGTGAGCATTTCCTCGCCCATCTCGGCCATGTTGCCGATGAACTGGAGAGCATTGCCTGCAAGATCAAATCCGCGCTCGCCGGCATTGCGCATGGCGTTGCCCGCCAATCCTGGCGAATCATCCTCCCCCATCATTTCATCCGGGATCGACAAGCCGGCATCACTAGGCTTTATGCCGCGGCCTTTTCGCTTTTCTTCAAGTGCGCGCTGGTCAGTCAGCCCGCCGCCATAGCCCGCGTTAAGGCTTTCGCTATCTTTCAGGTTTTCGCGCTCGTTACTTTCTTGCTCCCCAAAAACATCCCGCGCGGTGCGGTTGAAAAACTCGCTCTGCACCTTGCTGCGCATTTCTTTTGGCGTATTGGGCTCAATGGCTCGGCGGTAAAATTCGCCGCGAACGCGCTGCTTGGTTTGCCAATCAGATGCCTGGAAATCAGGATCGCGGGCGACGTCAGTCCATTTGGGCGTTTTGCTTTCTTGGTCGGCGGCGTTCACACGCGGCTCCTTTGTGCTTAGAAGTACTTATTCAGGATGGCGTCAGCATCGGTGTTGATGTCTCTGTCTTCTTCAGGCTTCGGTCCGGGCCTCAGCCCTCTTTCGCCATTCCTCTTGCTTTCTGCCTCTCGATTACCTTCACTACTATTTCCGCCGTTGCCTCTTCCCTCTGTCCCAGAGCGTCGCTGCGAAGTAGAGCCTTGCTGGTCAGAACCGTTCGACATGTCGATTCCGTACGTTCTGTTTTCAGTATCCCTTATCATGCTTTGTACCGAGCGAAGCTCTTCTTGTGCCTGCTCCAGCTCTTCTTCGCTTGGGATGGTCGCGCCCTCGCCGTTAATCGTAGCGGTTAAGTCTTCGGCGCGGTTCCTTAGTGCGTCGATGCGATCTTCTGAGCGCGAATAGCTGTTGTCGCCGCTGCCCTGACGCAGCATTTCCCAGGCAGCTTCACGATCAGGCGCCAGTCCGTTCGTTACCATGTATTCAATGTCTTTTTGTGTCGCGGTCGGCCGGTTCCAATAATTTTCACTACCACCACTCTTGTCATGCGGGCTACCCGCCCCCGGGCGAATAGGTTTGATCTCGCCGGTCTTGGTATTGCGCTGAATGGCGCCAAGGCGGGGGTGTTCTTCAAGCTCCCACGACTCATTGCTGTCGCCGCGTAAAATTCCGAGCACGCTGGCGGCCTGGCGCTGTGCTTCGGGCCCCTGCATGGTATTGCGCAACATGCGCATGCCTTGGGTTTGCTCCACCATGCGCTCAACAGGAATCTGCATCACCGTATCGTCGTCTTCGGTATTGCTGCGGCCTCTGGTCATCGGCGCGTTGTAACGACTGCCGTCTTCGCCGAGCACTTCCAGCTCCAGCATCACGCTCTCGCCATCGGTGCCCGGGTACATGCCGACCACTCGCTTTTGCCCGCCGTCGCCTTTGTTGATCTCGGCGCCGAACATCTGGTTGAGCGCTGCCAGGCTTTTCGGGTCGTTGGCATCAACCTCCGTATTGGGGTCGATGACCTGCTGTGCTTGCTCAATCGAGGCGTCGGTATCGGGGTCCAGGGCGGGCCAATACTTGGGGTTTTTGCGCAGCAACTCGATCTCGCTTTCGTCAACGTCCATGCCGCTGCTTATCTTGCCGAGCGTGAACTGCAAGGCTTCCATTTCCTGGGCGCGCGCCGCCTCTTGTTTCTGCCCTTCGTATTGTTCTTTTTGCATATCGAAGCGCTCAGCCTGCATTTCCATTTGCTGGTCAGCACGTTCGTTCTGTTTTTGCTGCTGCTGGTGTTGGCTCATCAAGCCAAAGCCTTGTGCAAAGCCGCTCGCCAGTCCGCGCGTATCAAGTCCTGCCATGATGATCTCCTAGAATACCGACGTGGCCAGCAAGCCGATGCCTGCACCGATAGCGGCGCCCATGGGCCCGCCTACGCTACCGGCTTGCGCGCCGGCGGCCATGCCAACGGCTGCGCCCGTGCCGACGGCGCTCATTTGCTGCTGCTTTTCAGCCTGCTCCATTCGATCTTCGTGGCGCTCGGCTTCGCGTTGCTGACCAGCTAAGTCCGAAAGGCCCTGCATGGCCTCGCCTTCCATTTCTTGACGAAGCCCCATTAGTCCGTAGCTCATTGGTTCATTACCTGGTCAGGGATATTGGAAAGGCCCATGCCGCCGGCAAGAATCGCGCCTTGTCGATCTTGTGCGGATATGCGGGCCTGGTTACCGGCGCTCACCATCGATGCGCTGCGCTGAACATTGTTCCGGCGAGATTGCGCGGCTTCCTGTTGTGGCGACAGGTTAACGCCAAAGCTCTGGCGGTCTTGGTCCTGTGCTTGTTGGTTGGCATCAAAAGAAAGGCCCATCGCGCTGCTGGCGTTGGCGGCCGCTTTCTGTGAGGCGTCGCCGTCTTGAGCAACGGCGGCCAGCCGGTCAACATAAGGCGAAAACCGGCTTTTCCAGTCATTCCATTGGGCGCGGTTGAGATCACCCAACAGCTTGGACGCGCCCTGGTCGCCTTCGAACGCCTGCCCTGGATTTACCCGCTGCTGAGCCACTTGTGACGGCGCGTAATTCACCTGGCCGAGGGTGGGTTGATATTGCATGACGCCTCCTTAGATGCCGCTGCCATATAGGTCCAGGCCTTGGCCTTGCTGGTAACCCGGCGTAGCCGCCCCGCCCGTCGCGGGAGCTGACGATCCGTTCATGCCGTACGAGGCGCCTGCACCAGCCACTTGGCCAAGCAACTGAAGATTGGAGCTGCGCCGGTTGAATTGCTTTGTGGCCGACTGGCGGGCGTCTGCCGCTGACTGGCCGGCGATGCCTGCCAGCCCTTGCTGTGCCTGGCCAGACTCGCCTTGGCCAATAGAGACAATGTTTTGCAGGCCCTGAATCTGCTGGTTCTCCTGCTCGAACTGGGCGCGTCCCAGCGTCTCGCCGCCTGCCTGGGCGACATCCATGCTGAGGCCTTCCATTTCGCCCTGGTAACGCCCGCTATTAGGGTTGATGCCGCCTTGTTGAAGCTGCTGGCCTGCCTGTTGACTTACCTCGCTGCCCGCCTGCTGCTGGCTTTGCATCGTACGGCCGGCGATGTAGCGCATGTTGCCTTCGCCGGTCATGTCACCGACCTGCTTCATGTACGCATCTTCGAGCGGCGCCAAGTTTTCTTGGGCGTAATTCCACTTGTCCGCCGCTACGGCCGCCAGCTCGCGCTGTTCGGGCGTGTCTTTGATATCACTGCTGCCGCCACCGCCGCCGCTCATTGGCTCACCTCCTGGCTATCATTTTCGGGTGGAGTGTTGAGCGATGCCATGTAGTCGCCGAGCGTGTCTTCGTGGATATGCTGACGCACGGGCACGCTGACCTCGCTCATCCACTGGTAACCGCCCACCAGATAGGCGCACTGAATGAGCAGCGTGGCGAGCTGGTCGCGCAACACAAAGGCGACGGAGCGAAGGTGATGGCTGTCGGTGCGCTCGAAGCAAACGCTATCGCGCCAGTCTTGAAGCGCCGAGGCCATCAGGGGGCGTAAATAAGGCTCGTGCTGGCGATAGAACGGGTTGGCGGGGAGTTCGATCAACGCTTCCCAGAACGCCTGAATCACGGCCGTGTCGGTTACGGCGTGGTCTTTGTCGATCAGGTCGTCCAGGGTTTGCGATATACGAAACAGTGCCTCACAGTATTGCGCGGCGGCTTCGTTGTTCTGCAGTACGCTGCGCAGGAACGCAGCTTCATTTGGGCGTGGCATGGGCACCTCACGGTGGGCCAATTTAGGCATTAGTGTAGCAGGGTTAAGCGCTGAGTTCTTCGCTAAACGCTTTCACGATGCGGTGCATGTCGGCGGCCGTAGACGCGCGGCGTACCCGCTGTTTGGCGCCGGCGCGCGCCTTTTCGATGACCACTTCTTTACCGCGGCACTTTTCACGCGCGGCAATGACGGAGGCGGCGACCGTCTCGACGCTAACGCCCAGCGCTTCCGCCTCAGCCTCAAGGAAAGGTCCACCGCCTGAAAGCGCCTCTTGATACTTGGCTTCATAGGTGGCGGCCTGGCCTGATCCGGGGGTTAAGAACTGGCTGCGCGCCTTTTCTGCCAGCGAGTCAGCTTGCGCCAAATAATAACGCTCAGCGTCGTCGCGGCCTGAAAACTGGGTAACGCTTAATTTAGTCAATGTACACCTCGATCGTCTCATCAAGGTGTTTAATTGAACCGCTCAACTCAATCGAGTGTGTGCCGGGCACTTCAAACTCGACGGCATCATCAACGCCGTCTGCCGTCACCTCCGACTCCCCCACTTTAATGATCGTGCTCTTGGGTAGGGCCGGGAACAGCACCGTCATGCCTGACAGCGAAAACGCGGTGTTGCGCGGCATCTTTGGCACGACATGAGGTGCGCCACTACTGACATCCACAAAGAATGTGCGGTCACAGACGGCTTCCGATGCCTCTAAAAACGACTCGCCGGCTTCGCACTGGATGTCCGCCGTCCCTTCCGGTCCGTGATAGACCGACGTTATTTCGCCGGTATCCGTCTTGTAAATCACATATGTCGCTGTCATCGTCTGAGCTCCACGATGCCGATAAACCTGTTTGAGACGTAGAGAGTGCCGCCGCTACCGGTTCTTCTAACTTGCAGACTAAAGGTGCGGGTACCTCTTGCTGGTTTTGTGATGGCCACCGGGGTTGCCGAACCCACCGGGCTGAAGGTGTAGACGTAGAAGTTAAACCCGTCGCGATCAAAGGTGACGAACGTATTGCCGATCAGGCCTTCCCACAGCACGCTACCGCCTTCCACCAGCCTCGCGTAGGCAGCGATGTAGTGATCAGACTCGCTAATCGCGGTACGGAAAGAGAACCCGCCTGTCACTTGCACCGACTCGCCGGTAACAAACGCGCTGACCTGCCGGATGGTTGTCCAGCTTGAACCTATTGACCGTTGGGCAGCGACATAAGAGCTCGCCGGAAAGGTGACGGCCTGCCCCTTTATCTGCAGCGTGTCTACATACGCATCGCCGGTAAATATCTTGTTGCCGTCTATCAGGGTGGAGCCAGGGCGACGCCAGCTATCAACACTGCTTACCACGTTACCCATCGTGCTGTTGCCGACCTGAACGGATGACCTGATACGGCCCTGGTTCAGCTCAAAGTCACCACTTTGATAAATGGCCCAGCCAGACTGTCCGGCCCTGAAGTTGTTTGAGAACACGTTGCCGTAAAACTTGGCGGCTTCGGCGACGCGCAGGTTTTCCGCATCGATCAGTTCGCCTTTTAGCTTGCCTGCCACGGTCGTGACCGGCGAGCCGTCCCCGTCCGTAATCTTGCCGATTGAGATGGGACCTAGCTGGCCTTGCTGTATTGAGGCGTCGCGAATAAGCGCGGTGTCGATATAAACCTTGTCGTTTTGAACAATGAACGGCTTGCGCTTGTCTTGGCTGCCGGGCCTGGCTATCCAGAACCTGTCGGCAATCACGGCAAAGTCACTGGTCTTGCCATCGTTATAGGCGCCAATGCCTGAAATGTAGCCTTCCTGGTTGAGGGTTAAGCTATAGATATCGCCGTCGTCCGAGACAGTTTCCTGATAGCCGGGCATGCGCTCGAGTAAAGACTTCGCCAGCTTGCTGTCATCAATATCACTCGAAAGGCGATCCAGCAGGAAGCCAATATCAGGGATAACCTCGGCATAGGTGCCGTCGGTGCTGTTGGGCGGGCCTTCTGCGCCCTCTGTGCTAGTGAACGTTATCCAGTAGTAAAACCCAACATCCTCTTCATCGACCTCTCGCACATGGTCGGTGTACATCATGCCCGCGTCGCGGCCTATCATCTCGGCATTGGCGAAGTTGTCGGCCTCGCTGCGGTAGATATTGGTGAACGCGTGATTCAAATACAGTTCGCGGGGAATGTTCCAGGACAGCACGATGTAGCCAAAGCTGCCGGCGGCATTAAAGCCAGTCGGTCTGGGCGGTATGCGTACTGGTTCCGGCGGCTCGTTATCAATAGGCTGGTCGTTGGGGCCGATTTCACTCTGACTTCCGTTGCGCAACCTGGCAATGCCGGCATCAATCAGGTCGCGTTGCGTCAGCTTTCTATCCAGTGGGTCGCCGCGAACGCCGTCACCGGTTTCCGTAATTTCTTTCAGGGCTTCCAGGAAGGGTCGAAGCTTGGGGTCTGTCTTGGGGTCAATCGGCGGTAGTGACTTGCGTCGATTCGTCATGCGAGCCTCACGGCTAGGCGTTGTTAAATAAGCTCAGTCGGCGAGGTGGCGACTTGCACGGACTGAATATCGTGGCTGCCGGATAGCTCGATCTCCCAGTCTCGCGACAGCGTGAAGCCAGGCGGCAGCCGGAACATTTGCGCGTCGTCCACGTCGGTATCAACCATAGTCTCGCCGTCGGCGATAATGCGCAGCGTCACCGGATAGCGCGTGGCGATCACCTTGGCGCAGCTAAAGCCCGCCGAGCCGGGCGGGACTTCGTGGCGCCGGGAGCGCCAGGTAAAGGTAAGCGCCTCGCCCTTCCCCCAGGCGGCAACATCGCCACCCTGGATCAAGTAAAGCGTGTCGCGCGTCACGTCGTAATAGCCGCCGCTTGCATCGAGGTCGTAAAACTCGACGCCTTCGCCCGGCGTCAGCGCGAAGCATCCGCCGCCGTAAAACGCAAGATAGCGGCCATCGTATCGGTACGCATGGATGGTCTCAGGCTTGAGGGCCTGCCATTGTTCGCGGGTAAATATCTCACGGCTTATCACCCGCGCGCCGTCGCCGCCTGCCGCCACCAGCCCATCAGGTGAGGCATAGACGGCAAAGCCGCCCATATCGACCACTGAGCGCTTGGCGACGCAGGGCTGGTTGACGTCGAGGCGCATCTGCGACATGGCGGCCGGGGACGAACCTGTCACTAGCCAGGGCTGGCCCGACGTTACCACCACCAGACCGCTGCTTATCGCCGCAATGCCTACGACGGGGTCGTCGAAGGCAAGCTGGTAACCCACTGGCCACGCGTGCGGGCGATAGGCCTCGCAGAATGCCAGCGTGCTATCAAAGAAGCCGGCCAGCACGCCATTCGGCATTTGCGTCAGTCCGGAAAGCTTGGCGGACGGCATATCCCATTCAAGGCTTGGCAGCACGCGCCCGAGCGCTGCCGAATTAACGCTGTCGGTGTAGTCGGAGGCTGAGGCGTCGACTTCAGCCACCAGTTGGTATTGGCCGCCGCTTTCGGCGCGGTAGATGCGCTTGGCAATCAGATCCGTGTTGCCGCTCGGGATGCTGGGTAGCGCGATCTCAACGGACCCGCCATCGGGAATATCATCGCCACTGTCCCAGCGCGTGATGAAGCCGGAAGGGTTGCTTGGCGGCCCTTCTTCGCCAAAGCGCGTCACGCAGGTGACGACATACACGGTTTCAAGTGCCGTACGGGGCGGGAACACCACTTCCTCAACCACATCGCCCTGCGCGTTGGTGACGGGCTCGGGCGGCACGCGGTCGTCAGGAGTGCTGACGCTTGGCGCTTCGCTGGGCGCAGGTACGCCCAGTTGATACCAGTTTGAGGGGTATGGCCCGCTGCCGCTCGTCGCCATGTCGAGGGACGACATCTTTGGCGCTCCCTGTCCTGTCCAGTAAACCCGCGCATAGTCATCGCTGGCGATGGGTGAGCGCACGACATCAATGTCGTCTTCATCGCCCCACGAAAACCAGAATCCGGCGCCATCACCTCCTGCGTCATAGTGATAGAGGTTGCCGGGATTGGTCACGCCCGGAAGCGCTGCCACGGGAAGCGGTGCCTTTTCCGATCTCAGCGTGCCGCGCTTAAGATTAAGATTGCGCGCACGCTGGGCATTGTTCTCTGGCAGCAACCGCGGGTCGACAATCGGTAGCTCACCACGAAAGGCGCTGTGTTGGATTTTCATCGCTGACTCGCATTCCTAAAAAGCTCATCTATCTGCTCGTCACTTAGCCCCAGGTCTGCGCCGAGCTGATTCAGCTCAGGGCTTTTGCGCTCAAACTCGGTAGCATCATCCCAAAAGATTTGCACCATGCCGCGCTGCGTTTCGTCGCTGATAGCGTCGATAGTCGGCTGGACATTGACTAGTAGACCATCAGCTAACAGTTGCTGCTTACCCTGTCGGCGCGTGACCACCGCGCTCTCACGCCACTCCTGCAGCTGTTCCTCGCTCATCGGGATTTCGGGGTAGCCGTCGAACTCGGCCAGTTCATTGCCCTCGGCCAGCCAGTCTTCAACATCGGCGTATAGCTCGTTCGAAGCAGGCACGATCGCGCCTTTCTTTACGCGTCCGTAATCCTCTAAACAGACGACGCGGCCTGCGGTTTTGTCTTTGCTGAACATGGTGCCTCCTGGGTTATACGTAGTCATGGTGATATACTTGTAATCTCATACACCAAAAAGGCCTATGAGCTATGATAATTCAGGTTAATGGTGCTGATGTGGAAGTGATGACCCACCCCGAATTCAGCTTTTACGCTACTTCGAGAAATGGAAATGTGTTTACACGCCCTGCTATTCGCCCTCCTGGTTATCCTAGGTCCGGCCCTAAGCCACGAGCCGATTTCTGGGAAGAAGTATCCCAGCTCACCGTTCAGCCAAAACACACCCCGCCTTACCGGAAGTGCCGAATCACCCAAGACGGAAAAACCAAGCTGGTGTCAGTTCATCGCTTCATGCTTGAGTGCTGGGTAGGCGTTCGCCCGCGCTCCCAAGTAGCCAGGCACCTTGATGGCAACTCTCTTCACAACGAACTTAGCAATCTTAAATACGGCACGGTGAAAGAGAATGTTGAAGATGCATTTATGCATACTGGCAACTATGCGGAAGGCGCTAAAAACGGTCGCGCAGCCCTTACTGATGACGATGTTCGCGATATACGGAAACGCTACGCTGCTGGCGAAGCGCTGAGATTTATTGCCCGTGACTACCCCGTCGTTCATAAAGGCACTGTTTCTAGTATTGCTCGCGGCATTACTTGGAAACACGTTTCGTAGGCGTTGCGTAGATTTTCCGGGTCTGCAATCTTTTCGATTAAATTGCGATACCGCTTTGCCGCCAATTTAGTCCCTTAATCGGCGTCCTGCCGATGATTGAATAATGCCGCGCGCAGGTCTCGATGTTTCACTACGCCCTGTTTCGCGGACCTTGAAATGTATTCCCCGAAGGAGGTCGGTGCACGGCTGACCACAAGGGCCGCCCTGGGTAGCGGTTGCTGTCCCAGCGGTGGGTAAAATTATCGTCACAGACGCCGCGGGCGCTGAAGCTGCTGCGGGAGAGGTCCGGCTGATTGTTCCAGGTCGAGGCCCGAGAGCCCGAGTTAGAGCCGTTGTTCCAGTTCGCGCCGAATAGCGGGGAGTATCCGTGCACCACCCTGCTCAGCGCTTGGCGTTAATCCAAGCGCCGACCATTTTGCCGACCTCAGCGAGATGAATTGAGGCCGTTTCATGTTGATGTGTGGTAATCAGTTTTTGCGCGGGTGCGGCGGCAAAGCGCAGCAGCCAGCGCAACTCGGCAAGCGCGGCATCGGCGTGATAGATGCGACTCACCTGGTTGGATTTCGCAGCGGTGTAGATCAGGCCCGGCACCGCAAACAGCGCATCCAGCAGCTTGTCGCGGTACCGGCCATGCCGCCGGGGTATGTTTTGGATAATCGGGTACAAATACGCCACGGCCTGGTCGTAGCGCTCAACGATGGCCAGTGGCTGCACCCGCTTGGGAGCCTCTTTCATAACGCTACGCTATCGCTCCGCTTGCAGGTTCACGTGGTCACAGACGCCGCGGGCGCCGAAGCTGCTGCGGGAGAGGTCCGGCTGATAGGCCCAGGTCGAGACCCGAGAGCCCGAGTCAGAGCCGTCGTTCCAGTTCGCGCCGAATAGCGGGGAGCGGATGCTGTGCGTGTAGACGTCACCGCGACCTTCGGCCCAGTCCTCCCATCCGGCGCTGCCCGTTGCTGATGTGCCGTTGATGTCGGCACCCCACTGGTACATCACGCCAGTGATCTGCTCGCATCCGATGTCGCTGCGGTGGCCGGCTTGATGCTGTGTAGTGACTGGGTCAGTGCCCACTGCCTGGCGCTCGACGACGCCGTAGGCAATGGAGGTAAACTCTATGTAAAACGGTGGGCGCATACCTGCGCTGCTCAGCACGTCAACTGCTACCCACCAGGACATGGAGTCATATGTATCGCTGCCATTACCGCCATAAACGGCCGGGATAATGGGTCGGTCGTTATCGTCGGCAATTGTGGCATTGCAGCGCGAGTAGCCTTTGATGCCGTATTCCGTGTCCATCATATACATGTCAGCCCAGCGCCCGCACTTAGGGTCGTAAGCGCGGGCGCGAGGACTGGGCGCTGACGGCTTCCAGTTGAGATCCCAAAGCGAGCGCTCGGCGATCCCATCGCCACCATCGAAAACGTGAAAACCGCCGACTTTGCGGGAATCCGCCGGGGCAGCGTCATCTGCATCGACGGCTTCGAGCGTGCCGTCCGCTTTTGCGTAGATCGTGTAGTCAGTGCCGTTGCTGAGCGTTGGCAGCGTGACCGATGTGCCGGCGGCGATAGTGACGATGGTTGAGCCGACGACTAGTGATATGTCAGAGGCGACTTCTAGCGTGGTGCTGGTGGGGGCTGTCCAGGCGGGTTGACTCCCGTCTGATTTTTGGAAGGCGGTGGGCATTACCGCTACGGCCGTGCCTGCTGGGTCGAATGCCTCGACGTCCTGGGCGGCGGCGGTGCCCGCATCGCTGATTGTAGATAGGGGTTGTGTGCCGGTGTGGTTTTCGCGTTTAAGGGCTGATTTGGCGCTTCCAGCCGTCATGCGAAGCTCGATATGCGTATCCGGGTCATACGAAAGCGCTGTGCCTTCCAGTGCGCGCTCGACGGTCAGCACATCTCCACTTAGCGCCGTTACCTTCACGACCTCGTGATCGAACTCGCTGACGCCCTTGTCGGTAAACTCCCAGCGATAAAGCGTGGCTCGGTACCAGTTGCTGCCAGGATCAGGGAAGTTGTGGCCAGAGTGCAGCGGCAGACTTGTATCAGACGCGGTAACCGGTTCGGCAAGCTTTCCGCTCACGTTGTTGGCGTAAATCTCAGCCATTAGAAGTCTCTCACGATTATGTAAAATTCATCTTGGCGGACACGCCCTTCGCGGCTTCGCGTCGTCACCTCGACCTTATAGCGCTGCCCATCCTCGCCGCCGAGTAGCCAAATCTTGACCCGCTTATTGTCGTAATCACGGGTGATGGACTCGGCGGTTAGGCCTTCCGGCGAAATGACTACTTCGGGCGGCGTGCTTTCTGATAGCCCGTCCGACTCAGGAAGCCAGTCGCTGTAGTCAATGTCGTAGTCCCACTCGTCGGCGGGCTGCATTGTGAACGTGCCTAAAATAGCCATTAGAAGACCACCATTATTCGGTTTTCGGCTGGCGCCATCATGGCGCGCGCCTCGCGAGGCACGGCCATTTGGCGATCAAGAGGCGCCGGGTTCGTCAGGTTGATGCTGTGGCGGACATTCATTGCGGAGCCCAGTGCAGTCAAATCGACGGACAGCAAATAAATGCGGTAAGGCTTGGCGCGCGCCGTGCTATTCACATCGGCGTAGGCGGATGCGTGACGAATGCGCCACGGTGTGGCACTCAGCGTGGCATCACTCATCACCACGCTTTTTCTCGGTTCGACGATCAGTGACCAAATGGCTTGACCAGTTGTCTCAGCATCCAGCTGAGATGCGGCGGCAGCCGTTTTTGTTGGGTTCGCTTCTATCGCCGCGCTTACCGTCAGCGTTGACGATTCATAGTTAAACGCCCACCAAACTGCCGTTAGCTCAGCCGTTACCAGCGCTTCGTCAACAAGCGCGCCCCGCCCTGGGAGTGCTGACGCTTCAAAGGTTGCGCCTATCTGGCCGTCAGCCACGCTGCCAGCCAGCCGGTCGCCGTTGATCGTCAGGCTCGCGCCTGTCTCAAGGGCTGACCAGCCAGGCTGTTCGCCGTTTATGTGAGGCTCGGCAAACAGGCTGATAGTGACGTCGAGTGCAGCAACGCCACCTGCCAAAGTTTGGCCATCAACAGTCGCAAGCACCGTTGCTTGTAGCGCACTTTCGCCCGGCTGCGCACGGGTTGCATTCGCTGCTACATTTGTCTCGCCGTCTATCTGGGAAACGCCTGGGCGCATAGCGGTCGGCGCGACAGCGTCAAATTCCGCCGTGGCCAAAAGGCTGGAAAAGAATGCGTAGCGGATCGACGCCACGCTGAGCGACGCATCGCCGTCTAGCGACGCCAGCCCGGCGCGAATAACCAGGTGCTCTGGCTCAAGGCATGTCGCGGCCAGCATGCCGGCAGTCGCCAGGTCCCAAGGCCTAGATACATCAAAAATAGCCTCGGGATATACCCGCGACTCGCCAGCGCGCTCGGCTACCGCGCGCGGCTCTGAGATAACCGACGCGACGGGCGCGTCAGCGTTGCCATACTGCGTGCGTAACGGCTCCGCGCTTCCGGCCGACGACACCGCCAGCACGGCGGACGCCAGCAGTACGCGCACGCCACCGCCGCCAGCGTTGTACGCCGACCCATTAAACCGGGAGCCGTTAAACATGGCTTAGCCCCTTTAGTCGAGACGCAGAATAAGCGCGCCGGCGGCAAATGAGATAACGTCACCGACTTCAAGCGTCTTCGGGGTGGTCAGCGCTTCGTGGTAGAGCAGGTTGCCCGCGCTGTCGGAATCGTAGATGCCGATATGGGTGATCGTGATGGTGTGGGCAGAATCATCATCCTGTACCGCATCAAAGGTAATGCTGGATGAGTTATCAGTGCGCGTCCGTCCTTCGCCGTCAACGCTCGGGCTCGACCAGTTGCCGGTTTGCTTCCGGCTGTACCACGTTTCACCAACTTCGTTGGCCGTGGTGTTTTCGTCCGTCGGGTCTGAGGTGAAAAGGGCAAGATACAGATCCGCCACCGCCGGGGCGGTGAAGTTGTCACCCCGTAGCGTGGCATTGATCATGCGCTGTTCCAGATAGTTCGACATTGCTCCCATGGGAGTTACCTCTCGGCAAGTGGGGAGTGGGTTTAGATAAAGCGCCGCATGTTGACGCGCGCGCCACCTCGGGCGTAGCCGAGTCGGGATTGCTGCTTGGCGTCGGTAATGCCCGCCAAGAAGCGTCGTTCGTAGTAGGTGGCCAGTTCAGGGTCTCGCCACACTTGGGGCATAAGCAGCAGCCGCCAGCGAGCGCCATCGCCGATGGGCTCTCCCCAGCGTGACAACACCTCGTTGGGCGGCATGTCGCCACGCTTTGGCCGGCAGGCGAGCCTACCGCTGATCACGTTTTCACTAGGGGTTCGATGAAACACGATCTCGGTCGGTGACACCTGCTCAAATCGCTCGCCCTGGGTGACGGTCTGCCCATCCATGGTGAGCGACACAATGCGTAATGCCTCACCGGCAGGCGCTACCATCAGCGGGTAATCCGTAGCGGCTCCGTAAATAACGGGGCCTTCTTCGGTTACCCAGGCATCGGCTTCGGTGCAAAACTCTCTTGATGCCCTCGCCAGTGCCGACCGGATCGTTGCCCGCGGCGCGTCCGGCACGTCCAGTGCCACGTTGTCGATGAGATCATCCAGCATCTTGACCGCCTCCGTTTGGCGACATCGCGGTATCGCTCTGCGTCTTTATGCCAACACCTTCCATGGCGGACTTGTAGTGCATTTGCGCCCGGCCAAGGTTGGCTTGGGATTCGGCATCCTTGGAAAAGGCGCGATACAGCACCAGGTCAAGCAACGCCGGTGCGTATCGATCGCTGACGCTCAGCGGGCTTGCCATGTCGCCCACCGCATGCGGCGATGGCTGCTCTACGTAGACGGCCGATACCTGGGCGCCCTCTGGTGCCGGCGGATATACCCAGAAGTCGCGAGGGGTGCGCTCATCGAAAACAAAAAACTCGGTATCAAGGCTTGCTTTCTCCCCCGCCCAGTTTGGCAGCGTGGTGTCCAGCATGCGCCGGTCCGTGGCGCGAATAGCCCGGCCTTTCTCGTTAGCCAAAATGTCCATTAGGCGCAGCCCGTCGTCGGGTATTTGTTGTCGCGCGCCTGCCTGGAGGCTAATGTCGGCTGTTATGCTGTGGGCGTCAGGGCGCTGGGTGGCGACGATGATGTACGCCTCGTTCAGCCATCCCACCAACTCTTCCACCGTCCAGCGTATGCCGTCACCGCGCTCCTGCAGGATTCGCTTTGCGCGATCAATTACCGCGCCGACCGTCTGCGCCATGGCTTACACCTCTTTCATGTAGCGGCTTTTGGCCAGCGCCGCCGTCCATGGGAATTTGCGCCCGTTTTTGGTGTGCTGAAGCATTCGGCCTTTGTACGCCGCTTTCTTGGGCGCAGGTTCGTCGTCAGGCGCTGAGCTGCCGCCACCATCTCCACCCTGGCCACCTTCGCCTTCAGGATGGGTGACGCCCTGCTCGGCCAATTTCTCGGCGGTCTCAAGCATCTCGGCGCGGATGGTTTCAACGCCTTGGCGCTTGTTGATCTCAACGTTCAGCTGAGCCGCCAGCAGCTCCAGGTCATCCTTGGTCACCGCCTCTTCAATCTGCTCAATCAGTGATTTCGTCATTGCGTGTTACCTCACGGTAAGTGAAACGCCACCCTGCGGGGTGGCGGTATTGGGCGCTTAGGCTTCGCGCTCTGCGTACAGGTGGCCCATGGCGTTGGGGTCGATGACCTCATAGCCAAAGACGTTGAGGCCGCGCACCAGCTGACCGAAGTCCTGCGGGTTGGGCAGGTTCTCCATCTTGGTCATTTGGCTGGCGAAGGTCAGCGCCTTCTTGTGGCCAAAGATCACGTTGGTCGCTTGCCGCGTAGTGGTGTCGTCGGTGACCTTCGACATGTTGTTGCTGATGTACACGTCGAAACGGTCGAGCATGCCGACCTTGCCGTTCCGGAACACAGAGGTGTTATCACCCATCGCGCTCGCGTCACGCAGGTCAGACTTCTTGAGCATGCCGTTCATCCACGCGGGCAGCACGATCCAGCGCGCGTCGTCGGGCACGTTCTGCTCGTCAAGCACCGAGCCGCAATCCACGACCACATCGAGGATGTTGGTCTTGGAAATGGCCACCGGGTCACCGGCCTCGCCCATGTTGTAGCTGCCGGACTCACGGCCCGCTTCGGTGCCTGCGTTTTCGGCCGCCGCATCGGAGAACACGTCGCCAAGAATCACCTTGTCGATCTCGATCTTCATTTGCTGACCGGCGTCATCCGACCAGTTGTCCATCAACTTGATGTCCGCCTGGTACTCGTCGACGTCGTTCACTTCAAAGGCAAAGTATTTCGCCTTGTCGATCTGGAGCTCGACTTTGTCGCTGGTCGGCTTCTCGTAGTTGAGACCGCTGCCTAGCTCGTAGTCGCGGATGGTGATGGACGGCGTGGTGCGGATCATCACCGTGTCGCCCTGGCTTTTGATTTCCCCTTCATAATCCGTGTTGGAAATTTCAGCGAAACAGGTTCGCTGGTAGAGTTTTTCGACCATCTTTCCCGACCAGACCTGCGGGATAAACCCGGGGCTGGACGTGCTGGAGTAGTCGGGGTGACCGGAGTCACGAGTTGGACCTGCCATTGGAATACCCTCTTATCGCCTCACGGCGAGGAATCGGAACCGCCGGCCGGGTTAACGAACCCGGCCTTCACGTTGGGCGGCAAAAATGTCGGCTTCCAGGCGCTGCGCCTCATCCGCCGCATAGCGACCAGCGGTCTTGTCGCGGTAGAACTGTGAAATCTCGGCACCGGTCCACAACTTTCCGCCTTGAGACTGCGGCGTTTGCGTTGCTTTCGTGGTGCGAGGCTCCACCTGCTCATCGGGGACCTCTCGCTTTTGCGGTTTTGGCGCTGCCTGATTCAGATAGAGATTGAAAACGTCAGCCACCCCTTTGGCGTCCAGGGACTGCTGCGCGTCACTCAGCATTTGCTGGTACTGCTTGCCCGACTGAGGGTCGAACTGGCTAAGGAATTGCAGGAACGCGGCTTCGCTGTTGACCTGCCGGAACGTGGGCACCGCTTTTTCCAGGTTTGTCCAAAAGCGTGCTTCTGCGTCTTCGCGCTTTTCCGCTTCGAGACGGTCCAGCCGCTCTTGCAGCTCTTTGGTGTTGCCTGTTTCCGGTGCCGCCGTTTTCTGCTGGGTCATGCGCTCAATGAACGTCACCAGGTCTTCGCCGTACTCTTTCTTGAAGTGGGCGAGCTGCTCATCAGTAATGCCGCTGGCATCAGCGGTAGGCGCTTGTTGCTCAAGCTCCTTGATGCGACGTTCTTTTTCCTCGACCTGCTGCTTTAGCTGTTCGCTCTCTTGGCGCAGCGCTGGAACTTCCCGGTTGTACTTGCCCTGCAATACCTGAAAGCGGTGCTGCCAATAGAGCACGTCCTGGCCTTCGGTCTTGGGCTCGTCCTTTGGTGGCTCAGCGGGTTGCGTCGTGTCGGGTTTGGCCGCATCAGCCTGCGTTGTGTCGTCTTGCGGGTTTTGTTCGCCGCCAGGAGCCGGGGTTGGATCTGCTTCAACCTCGGGGTTCTCTGGCGTGCGATCAAAGTGCTTGGCGGCAGCGTCAGCTTGTGCCTGAACGGACTGGGGTAATGACATTTCAACTCCTATGACGCCTCACGGCGTTTCTGTGAGCCGGCAGATGCCGGGGTTCACGATCCGGGTAACGGGTTCGACCTGCAGTGCCGAGCGTTGCCCACAAAAAAACCGCCTCACAGGAAGCGGCTTGTTTGTGAGGCCGGGCACTGCCCGGCTATTTGAAGCGCGTATCAACGACCTCGCGCGCGGTTTCAAGCTTTTCAATGAGGTCTGCCAGTCTTGCTGCATCGCCCTGGGTGCGCGCGATCTCGTCAGAATCGCGGCATTGCTCCAGCTTGTTGCGACAGTCCTCGCGCTGGGACTTGAGCATTGCCAGCAGGCATTGGCCGTCCTGACTGTTGTGGATTCGCGACAGGGCTTTCCATTGTTGCTCGTTCATTCTGCTTTCCCTGGGTTTCGGCAATCAGTTTGGCGATCTCGGCAAGAAGGTGCTGCGCATCGAGCGGTGCTTTCTGCTGGGCGATTTGGGTTTCGGCCTGGGTTTCAGACGCATCGGCGCCGTACTTCTGCGCTTGGGCGTTCTTGACCGCGACCTCTGCCTGCGCCTTGGCCTGCTCGCGCTCCTGCTCGGCGGCCTGCTGCTGCTGTTCCGCCTGCTGCCGCTGCGCCAGGTTCTGTTCCATTTGCTCTTGCGTGGGGATCAGGCCCGGCATATCCAGCTTCTCGGCCACGCTATCCAGCAGCTTGCGGCGGCCTTCCATGCCCAAGATGCCCATGTCCGTCTCGTTCTGCGTCATCTGCAGGAACTGCTGGCGTAGCATGCTGGTCTGCTCGCGCATCAGCATCGCCGAGCTGCCGCGCGCCACGACGTTGACGTCACCCTTGATGCTGGGGTCGTCGCTGTACTGCATGTTGTAGAGCCATAGGGCCTCAATGACGCGACGCATCACACCGCGGTCAATGTGGCGAATGGCGTCTTTAATGCCCTTGTTAGCTGACTCCATGAGCATCGACAGCCCGCTAGCTGTGTCGCCCGCACCGCCCACGCGCTCATTGCCATAGGTGTAGCGGGGGATATTCGTTGCATCGTCGGCGCGCTTTTCAAACTGATCGTAAACACTCAGCAGCTCGGCGGCATTACTGCTTGGCTGGAAAAAGCGAACCGCCGCATTGTTGCCGGTAACGTTGCCGTCTTTGGTGCGCCAGATTTTCCAGGGGTAGATGTTGGTCGGGTCCTCGTTGGGCTGAAGTCGCTCTTCGTAGACCTCGACTTGCGGGCCTGACGAAATAGCGAGATTGTTCACCAGGCTGCGTGCCGTGGCGTTACACACGTCCTGAATGTCGGCCATCAGCTCCGGGATGGCTTGGCCCCAGAAACTACCCGGCACCGGTTGATAGCTCGCCTTGTGATACGGCCGACGCTCCAGCGGATCGCGGTTAATCCGCACTCGGATAACGTGCTGGCCAATCAGAATGGCTTCAATCTCGTATTCAGCTAGCGGGTCTTCAATATCGTCAGGGCTCACACCCCATTGCAGCAGCGTGACGCCTTGGGCGCCGCCGGAGTAGATCAGTCCATCAATGGTTTCACCGTGGGTAAGCCATTCATGGCCGCGCCCTTCTAGCTCGGCACGCTCTCCATCTGTCCATAGCCAATCGCGCAAGCCGCCTTGCCCATACTGCTCAAGCACCCGACGAATAGATTCTTCGTTGAACGATGGCACGCCAATCAGCTGGTTAAGCTGCATACGGGTAAAGCGCGCCCGCTCAATGATAAAAGCGCCGTCATCAATGTTGGTGGCGTCTGGACTGGGGTACATATCAAACGGCGATACGCGCTCAAACTCAGGGCGTACCGTAGTAGTCTTGACCGGCTGCCATCCTTCTAGCCACTCCAGCGTGGGCACACGACGAAGAATAGGGGCGCGAACGAAGGACGTCGGGTAGGTAACGAAATCATCAACAAACTGCTCGAACGCATCGTTCCAGCCGCCTTCCGACAGCTGATCGGCTATCACCACTTCATGACGCTCAGCGGCTTCTTCGGCCTTCTCTTGCGCCAATTGCCGCACTTGCTCGCGGGCTTGCTCTACCAAGGCAGCCATATCAACCGGCTGGCCTTGCTGTCGTGCCTGCATCGCCTGCTGCTGGAGTTGTTGAAGCACTGGCATGATGTATTCATCGGGCACGTCGGCAACAGGTGTAGGACGCAGGCCCCAAGGGCGCTCATTGGCGGGCATCATGATGTCGCGGATCCATGAGCCCGCGGCGCGGCACTTGGTGGCCGTCAGCATCATGTAAATCTCGGCACCGCCTTCCTTGCGAATCGCCGATAGCTTGTCGGGGGAATACTCGCCCTTACGGCGACGTAGGCAATCAAGCAGCCGGTATTCGACCTCCTGCTTGGCGGTTTTGGCAGACTCCCATGAACGGCGAATATGCGCGCCCAGCGACGACTCTACCAACTGGCGACGACGCTCTTCCTCTGCCGCCATTTGCTGGGCTTCCGCTGCCTGCTCAACGTGCATTTCTGAGGCGGACTTGTATTGCAGCAGTCCCAAATTAGCCATTAGCGGCACCTTGCGTCAGTGCGCGATAGATGGCGGCGTCAGCAGCACGCTTGTGGGTGCGCATCCGCTGAATGTTGCGGCGCATCGGGCCAAGCTGGGTAAACAGATCAGTAACGTAACCCTTAGGATCCTGTAAGAACTCCAGCAGCTTAATGGTGAAGGTCACGCCCATGCCGCCTTCCACATCAAACTGCAGTCGCATGCCTGGCTCGGGCGTCGATACCTTCTCCTCGATGATGATCATGTCGATCTGAACGTTGCCAACATCAGGGCGAATCTTTTTAGACGGAATGGGGATCTGGTGTTTCATCAGCTCTTGCGCAATACCCATCGCCGAATCGCGGGCGAGCTTTTCAATATCGCGGCTCTGCAAGCCAGCCAGGCGTAGCACTGCCGTGTTTGCCCTCTGCTGTTGCGCGCTATCCGGTGCGGAATGAATCATGACCGTCTGCCTCCCGGCGATGGTTAAGTGTGAGCTGCCCAGCTACCGCGCTTGCCAGTGGATGGCGTGCCGGGTAGCTGAGCCCTAGCAAATAGTGATGAGCGAGCGAGGGTTTCCAGCGCCTTGGCACCGTGTGATGCCCAATCGTGTCGAGGCGTCGGCTTGTAAACGCCGCGCTTGTCGTCCCATTCCTTCCGGTAGTTGTCGAGGCAAAGCACGCCCTGGTGGCAATCCTCTTCATTGATCCAGCACATCGGCAGGAACTGGCGCGTGGCCTGAACGCCTTCGGCGTGGTTACTAATGCGCGGCACCGTTTCAAAGTTGATACCAAAGCCCTTAGCGACGTCTGAACGGCTCTTACCGGTACCCAGCTCACGAACGGCAAGATCGTGCGGGCCAAAGTGGCCGCCGTAGCGGTATCCCTTCTTATTGAGCAGGTCGGCGTAGTACTCGATGCCTTCGCCCTCGCCTTCCAGATAGTCCACCAGATGCACTTCACGCCCAACGACCTGAGCAAACCAAATCGCCATGGTGTCGTTCATGCCCAAATCCCAGCCGGTATAGACCGGCAGACTAGGATTGACCTGCACCTGGCTGGTAAGCCGCTTGTGCTTACGCAGGAACTGCATCTGAGTAGCGAAGTATGCACCCTCGACCGACTGACTGAACGCCTCTTCCGGTGTGCTGGGGTACTCGCGTTGCATGTCATCCTGCAGCCTCTCGGCTTTCTTGGCGTACCACGCCTGCTGACCCGCCGTGGTTTTGATGCTGTGCTTGTGCTCAAGCTGCTCGAAATACTCACGTAGCCGTTGCGGCACCACCACGCCCTTGGGTGACATGGTGTAGGTCGGCTCTTGCCACCAGGGGAAGAAGTGAAACTGAAAATCCATCTCCGTCAGCGTGCGGCCCATCTCTTTAAGCTGCTGCGCTGTCTGCGAATAGTCAAAGAAGTAGCCTTCACGCCCTTCGGCGGTACTTTCAAGCGTTATCTGATTGCCGATACCCACCGCTTCAAAGGCGCCGGTAACGATCTCTTTGGCCTTGTGCGGGAACTGGCGGCATATCTTGCCGAACTCAGACACATGCAAGCGTTGCAGCGTACCGCCACGGTAAGAGGTGGAGACCTTGATCGAACTGCCGTTGTCAAAAACGTAAGCACCAGAGCCTGATTTATCACTGACAGGCCGGGGGATCTTGGTGCCCATCATCTTCAGCAGTTCGTGCCAGGCGTCGTCGATGTTCTCGTAGGCGAAGGTGATCTTGTTTCTGAATATGTCCTGCGCGTCTTCCAGCTTGTGACAGATGCAGCCCGCGGCAAAGTTGTCCTTGAACAGACAATCGTCCAGGGCGTCGACCATCTCAAACGTGGTGAAGCCCAGCTGTCGGGCTTTCAGAATCAAATCCAGGCAGTGGCCGTTCAGGTAGCGCTCACGCTGTGCGTCGTTAGGCGTAAACCGGACTTTCTTTCCAGACTTATCCTTGATCTTGTACAGCGAATTAAGGCGAAACCACTTGAGGCTGAGCGCTGCCTTTAGGTCGGCTTTGTCGGTCAGCCTGCCCTTGGCATGCGCGCGCAAATAGGCCTCGGCGCGCTTGACCTGGCGCGCCCGATCACTCGGCCCCAATATCATCGGGCGCGACCTCTGCCATCAGCTCTTCAAATGTCTTGATGCCGTCGTCTTTGTCATTGGCATCCAGTCCGTAGTTCTGGCGCTCAAGCTTGATCATGCGGTCCAGCGCCTGCGTGCCATGACCCATGCACTTGCCGACGTATTCCAGCGGGATGTCGATCTCAGCCACAGTGCCGTTGGCCATCTCGACATTGATCTTGCCTTCCGCCAGCTGGCTCTCCAGACGCTCGGCAAATTGCTCGGCAATGTTCCGCCACCGCTCCAGCGACTTGCGGTGCCCCTTGACAACGGCAGCATTCTCATTCGCCGCGTACTCAACAATCTGGTCATCGTCATTATCAAACGCGGCCTGGGCTTCCGGGGACAGCGATGCCTTGGTGATCTTCTGCTGCGTGCGCTCACGCACGCGGTCGGTTAGATCCTGTTCCCAGTTATGCTTTTTGGCTCGGCGCGAAATGTTGGAGCGGTGAACGCCGTGGCGCTTCTCAAGCTGAGTGAGCGAGAAACGACCGGTGCGATATTCCCGCTCGATCAGCTCCCAGTCGTTTCGTTTAGCCATATAAAAAACGCCGCCATCGCTGGCAGCGCCTCCATGAATAAGGGCCGGGCGTCTCACGACGTGCCGGCGGTTGGTGGCAGTGCCTCACGGCATGGCCAAAGGCGACGCTTCACAGCGTGGCCGCATCGCTTCACAGCGAGAATTAGCCCCAGTCTTGGGACATAAGCGCGTCGTACGCCTCTTTAGTCATCGTGACAGAAGCGGTTTCGTCTTTACCGATGGCAACATCAAACGCCACGTGCTCGCCTGATCGTTGAGTCTTCCAGGGCGCGGGCGCTGGTGTTAGCTGCTGCACAGTCTCTTTCAGTTTTTGGGTAGTGCTCATATCAGCCTCCTGTCCAATGCCGCCTATTCTTCATCCTGAACGCGTTGGTGCATCCAGTAAGCTGACTGGTGCAATGTGGCGATGATCATTCCCCAGCAAAGCCCGACATCCTCAGCTGCTTCGATAGCAGCTAGAACGTCGCGCTCGAACTGGTGTGCTGCTTCCTCGCTTGCTGGCGTGAGGCTTCTTGCGCCGCGAAACTTGGTAACCGAGCCCATTATCGCCTCCAGTGCCAATATCCAGATAAGAGAGTCACTGCGATTATCCAGCGCAGCCTAAGCCACGCTTCAAGTCGTCTACTCACATAACGAATCAAGCATCGCGCCTTGCTCATCGGAAAACGCCCATACGCCATTGATGTAACGCTCCAGTTGGCGGTAACGCTCATCGCCTAACGCATCCCATAGCTCACCCTGGTCGATCTCGGGCGGTACCGGTTGAGGTGGTGGCGTGCATTCTGGTGTGACGTTGATGTATTCGGTAGTCTCACAACCGCTAACGGCGAAGATTGCCGCTAGGACGCTGCCCTTTAGGACGCTGATCGGCTTCACGCTGCACCTCACTGGACTGTTCGCGGGATTGAGCGCGGGCTTTATCGATGCTGCGCTCAGCTTCGAGTACCGCATTCTTGCTCTTGGCTTCTGCCTTGGCACGGCCTGCGGCCTCTTTTGCTCGGTCACGCTGGCCGCCAACGAACAGCAGGGCAGCGCCGAGCAGGCCGATGACCATGACCAACGCGCCTGTGAACTTCGCCCATAGACTACTCATCGATATTCGCCTGTTTGATGACGCGAGCCACGGCTGCCGCGACAGCGATACCCGATGACAATGCGGCAAACGCACCATCGGGGATGATGTCTGACCAGAGGGGCAACGTGGTTTCGGCAGCGGCCAGTGCAGCAGCAAGCGCTGCTAGCCGAATGCTCCACATTTTTGACGCTTGGCGAGAGTTCGGTATCAGCTTCATTTCTTCGCACCCCGCACGCGGTCAGCGGCTGCCATCAATATAATGTCGATGCTGCGTGGGCCTACCCAACCGCATATCACCGCGACACCCGTTGACGGCCAGCCATCCAGTTCCAACCAGACATTCAGACCAGCAGCAATCACGCACATGACGACCAGCGCGGGTACGTCAAGCAGCAGCCGCTTGGTTAAAAACTTATCGCGTTCGCCGGTTTTGATCTCTGATGCGACTTTAGCAATGAAGCCCATTAGTACTGCTCCCGCTAGCGTAGCCGCCAGCAGCGCTTCTTGAATCCAGCTTGAATTTCGCCATGGCATTACGCGCCCCCTGTCTTAATCTCGTTGTAGAGCGTCACCGCCTTTCGCTCGCCGTCGTCGCTCTCGACCTCTTGGCGCAGATGCACGACGCGTTTAAACCAGCCGTAAGCAAAATCCTCTTGGCGCTCGTCTCGCTCAGCGAGTCCCCGGCAGAACGCGATGCGCATGCCATTGATCGACTCGGCCAACACATGCACGCCAGCGCCGCCGCGATGCTTTCGGTAGGCGTCGAGTGCGTTGAGTGTGGATGGGCCGACGGCACCGTCTTCTTTGATGTCAGCAAACAGCTTGCCGCGATTGTTCAGCACGTTGAGCGCGCGCTGTAATTCCTTTGCGGCGCGTCCTGGTCCAGAGTGAACGCCAAAATCAAACAGGTATTCCGCCATGGCTTCGCTGATCGGCGCGATGCGGTCGAGCCGAATGCTGGTCCAGTAGCGGGCCTCGTAGATGCGGACGGCCAACGACTTGGGCAGTTCACGCATATCGCCGTTGTAGCCATTCTCACGGGCGACAGCGCGGGTAATGCCGTAATTGGTGGGGCCGCCACGGTCTGAGGGGTGCGAAATGTAACCACCTTCCCTGTCAATTACCGCGCTCACCAAGCGTTGTTTAAGTGAAGGCTTCATGTATAATCACTCCAAACACCCCAAACACACAAATGAGGCGCTTGTGAGCGAAGAAATCTGGAAATCAATTGAGGGCTACGAGGGCCGCTACGAAGTCTCAAGCCTTGGCAGAGCCAGAAGCTTAGACAGGGAGACCTTTTACAAAGACGGACGGAAAGGCCGAGTAAAAGGCAGGATACTTAAAGGGGCGTACAGCAAAGCCCATGGGTATGTTGTTATTGGTCTCGACAGCAAAGACAAGCGCGTTCTTCACAGGATAATTGCAGAAGCCTTCTTACCTCCCACTGAATACAAAGAGACCGTTAACCACATAAATGGCGACAAGCTTGATAACAGGGCCTCTAATCTGGAGTGGGCAAGTTATAAGCGAAATAATGACCATGCCCGCGACACCTCGCTAAATTCCCAGCATGGAATTAATTGCAATCTAAGTAAGTTCAGTGAGCACACCATTAAAGCTGTTAAAAACGTGGCTGCCCGCTTTGGACTAAACAGCACAGAAATAGCAGAGCTGTTTGATATGTCAGAAACTCACGCAAGGTTCATTTTGCAAGGTAAGACCCGCAAGAGAGGTTAGGCTCCGGCGCCTCACGGCGGGGGAAATTGGTAGCGGGCAGTGGAGTCGAACCACTTACCTCCGGGTTATGAGCCCGGCGACTTGCCGTCTGTCTCGCCCGCTATAGACACGAAAGCCCCGCCAGATACTGGCAGGGCCTCAAATGAAAACGCCCCGGCTCAAAGCCAGGGCGCAAAATGGGATAGTGGGGATATTATGGCTCAGCGGTGCCCACTGTGCAAGTTATGGGCTCTTTATGATCTGTTCTAACGCTACCTGCATCGTGTACGACATATCGCGCTCAATGCGAACCAGCTGACGAAGCGTGCGAGGTGTCACGCCAAGCCGTTCGGCAAGCTCTTTTTGTGAGCCTGCCACGGCAATGGCTTGTTCGATAAGATCCGGCGCGCTGGCCGGGTCGTGGTGGGTGAGGGCGTCGATCATTTAGATAATCTCGAATTCAGCTTCAGCGATGTATTTTTCCCAATCAATTTCTCCTAGGTCTTCCACATCGGATTCTTCGTCGGGAACCATAACCAGCATTTCGAGTTTCGCCTCAATTCCATCACTATCAAAATATACGGATGCTGAAAACTCTGTATGTCCGTTACCTGTAACACGATTTGTAAAATCAAGCTCAGCTGCTTCTACTTGAGAGACTAACTCAGCGCTTGTTTCTTTGATTGCCTGTTCGCGTGAAATTTTCATGGTATTTACTCCGTTGCGTTTGGTGTTTGTTTCTTCGATCACCAAACTTTAGGGGAAATTATTTCCCCTTGCAAGGATTATTTTTATTATCCATTTGTCTAAGCCGCTTTAGTTATCAACGCCGCCACCGGTGCCAGCGCTTCGCACTCCCATCTATCCAGCACATCGAGTAGTCGTTCCCACACGCCGCCCCAACATGCACGCCCGCTGCGTGTCCAGCGACCAACGTCCACCTCTTCCCCATGCTCCTGCTCAATCCATGCCGCAATCCTGCGCGGATTATGCAGCCCTGGCCGATTGTACGGGTACGTGGTCTCAGCGTGGTGGTAGATAGCCGCCGACACGATCCATTGCAGCTGCCGCGCTGCCTCAGCTGGCGGGTAGTCGCTCTGCCCCTGCCCTGGTAATCGCATCTGCATGCCGACGTGCATCAACGCGGTGTGGATCCATTCGCGGTCATTTGCTAGTTCATCTCGCGTAAATGGGCCAAAGCAGTAACGGGCCAGCGCTGCTAGGTGTTGCGGCTGACGCTCAACGGCGCTGATGACCTGCCCTGCTTCCAGCCCGTTGCATATCCGCCAGTCGTTGTTGTTGCGTTGCGTGGTCTGCACCTGAGCGCCCATGCGGGCTATCTCCTGGGCATACGCCATGACGCTGCCGCGCTGTTCGTGATACGCCTGAAAAATCATGCTGCGTGCTGAGTCATATCGCATCACTATCCCCTACTGTTGCGCTACTGTTGCGTTTTCGTTGCGTTATGCCGCTTCTGTTGCGTTTTGTTGCGCTGCCGCGTTGCGCGTTCTTCTTCAACCACTTCATTCCAAACGCTTTTTACCCGCTCCGGTGTTGCGTGCGGAAACCGCTTTACCCACTGAGCGTGCACGGCTCTACGCTGAGCTTGTGGTACCTTGAGCATTTGCCGAGCGACGTACTTGATTTCGCACTCCCGCGCCCATTCGTGCCACTCTGGCGGGTAGCCGTTCTCGCCGCCCATTGGGCTTCCGTCTGGCCATGCGGTGGGGCGCTCGATCATCGCCACACCATGCGTACGCAATACAGACCGCTGTGGCCAGCTTCGCGGCATTCAGTCCATATTGAGACGCTAATAACCGCGATAAGCGCGAAGATGCTAGCCATCAGGGCTAAAGCCATTACTTTTTTTAGCGTTGCCTTCACGCGCTATCACCTCCCACGCCTTTTTGCTCCCACTCGACAATCTGGAATTGGTCGATGGTGTATTGGCCGCACCCTGGGCACGGAAATGAATAACGGGCGCGCTCTATCTGTATCTGATCCATTAGGCACCCACAGCCTGGGCAGCACCGCCGCTTTACGCGGGTATTCAGTACTCGCTCTTTTTCGCTCACGCTGCCACCTCGCTAACCGGAATGATCTCTACCCAAACGCCGGTATGCGCCTTGCGATCAATCAGGGCGGGCGTATTGGTCACGTTGCGCACGTACTCATCGGTGTCGTCATGCAGAAAACCTGCTTTCACCAAGGCGTCCTCGATCAGCTTTGCCGTCATGCTGTTATTGCTGGTGTCGCGTTTGCGAGCGCCTTTGCCGAGTTGCGGGGTAAATACCAGATCAACGCGGCCCGTTATCGGCGTGGGGATATCGACTTGCTGGATAGCAGCCTTAACCGCGATCACTGCATCGTCTTTAGCCTTTTTGCGCTTTGCCCAATGCAGCCCGGCATAGATCGCATTGGTGGATGGCCCCAGGTATGGCACGAATAAGAACATCAGTGGCTCCAATTGCGCTTGATATGCTTAATTAACGGCCAGACAGCGACCAGCGGCCACGCGACGGCGATAAAAAACCAGTCACGAAAAAGCCAGCGAAACGGCTTGCGGATGTATATACCCAGGCATGGCCGGTACATATCGTGACCATCGTCGTGATAGAAATAGAGCACCGTTAGTGCGCCAAAAATCCAAACTGCGATTGCTGGGCCCATGGTCAATCGCCCTCCGCTTCGTGGTGACGGCCTGCGATCAGCTCATCAGCCACTACCCCAGTAGCGGCATCCCATTCATCTAGGATCATTTGCATGTACACCTCGCCCGGCTTTTCGCCCGGCTTTTCGCCCGCCTTTATTTCCCCGCCCATGCGCTCCATGCGGCTAGCGGCGCGTGCCATGCGCTGGCCGGCCTTGCTGCTAATCGTGATCACAGTGATACCTCGATGCCGTATTGTTTGTTGACTCGGGCTATCTCGCGGTCTAGTGCAAGAGCCGCCCTGCCAATCAAATGCCCTTGCTCCTCTGGCGATAGATGCGTCTGCTCATTGGCTACATGCACGCGCTCAATCGCCACTCGTATCGGGTCGTTATCAGGCACGCCAGCACGGAATAACTGAACTGAGAGGTTCATGCGGCCTCCTTGCTTTCAATAAACGCCAGTGCTTTGCGTAACTGATCGGCGGTGTCGCCGGTGAATTGCTTCAGGCCTGCATGCAGCGTGCGCCTCAGCCATATCGGCTGGTATCCATGGGTATCTGGCTTTTGGTGCATCCATGCGTGATGCTCGCGGCACAACGGCATAGCGAATGAGTCGGGCGCGGTTAACCCCATCCCTGATAGTCCCCAACCGAGGCCGATGACGTGATGCGCATCGCATGGCTTCTCCATACACATGCAGCACGGCAGCGAGCGCACGAACGCCAGGTATTGCTCGCTACGCCAGCGCTTGTCGGTGCTCTGCTTGCGCGTGGCTTTTCGCTTTATAGGCTTGCGGGCCATGGGCGTCTTCGTCTTGAGCGGCGACTTTCGCGCCAGTGGGGTGCGCTTCATGCTGCCGCCTCCTTGTAACTCTCGTAGACTGCGAGCGCGGGCTCACTCCAGTTGACGCCCAGCTCGACGCCAGTGGCGTACAGGAACTCGATGAACGCCGCTGCCTCAGCCTTGCGGAACTTAGTCGTGCTGGGGCGGACGTATACCGCTTGCTTGCTTTTCCAGTCCCAGACTTTCTCGCCTGGCTTTGCCAATGGCTCGCCCTGCTCTTCCATTTCAAGCGCGAACTGATTGACTAGGACGGCTTTAACACCATCCGCCGAATAGCCCCTGAAGCACTGGTAGTGAATGTCGGCGATCATGGCGTGGAACTTGGCGTTTTGACTCAACTCCCGGGCGGCATAGCGAACTTCTATTTCTACCGCTCCCTGCTGCACGCCTTTCGCCACCGCTGCATTGGCTCGAGCCATGGCGTATTCTCGCTGCTGCTCACTCGCAATCGGGATAACTAGGCCTTTACCCATGCTGACCTCCCGCGTCTTTCAGCACGCGCTGCACGCCGCCCTTACTGCATCCCATCACCGCAGCAACGGCCTCGAGTGATAGCCCTTCGCCGCGCAGCTCGACAATGCGGCCGGCATCCAGCTTGGTGTGCTCACGTTTCACGCCCAGGCGGTGCGCCATGCTGTAGATATGGCGATGGTCGCGCTCGAGCTTTTCGGCGATCTGGTGGATATCCCATTCAGGATCTGGGTACGTCTCGGCGACGAACTGCATTTCCCAGGGCTCCCAAGGGGTGTGTGATGGATTCATCGCCCGCTATCCCCCTTGCTCGCCCAATAGAACAGCACCGCTTGCGCAACGAGCGTAACGACGATGCCGATACCGATGCCTGCGAAAAGCTGCCACGTCATGCCGCACCTCGCTTGCGGTCTTCCGCCTGCTTGATAAGCTCCTGGCGCCGCGCATCCTCTTTGCGGCGGCGCTCTGCCTCGGCTTCTGCTTTCGCGTCGGTGTCGTCGTCCAGTAGCGAACGGAGGTGCTGGATATTCGCCTGGACGCGGGCCTTTTCCTCCGGTGGGGTTTCTGCATCAGGCTCTTTGAAGCCATGCGGCGACGGCAGCAAATGCTCTACCTGGGGGGCTTCCATTCGGCCTTTCTTGATGGCTTCGCTGATGGCATCCTGGCGACGCTCAGGGCTGTAGCCGAGTGATACCTGCCACTTGGGCGTGCGGCCTTCCGCTTTTGCCTTGGAAACCTCGCGCTCATAGGCGCCTATAAACGCCATCCTGGCGCCTACCTTGTCGCCAATATCCAGCACCGGTCGGGCAGCTCCCATGGCGGTTGCCACTTCCTCTGTCCAGACGATGGTATCCATGTCGTCTTCGCCACTAAGCGCAAGCGCCCATGCTTCGTTTGGCGACAGGAAAGCATCAGCGCTTGGAATGCGCTCAAGAATCGCCGCCAGGGTGAGGCGACCGGATATCTCCGAACGGCAGCGCGCCAAGGCCTGCTCGACTTCCCCACGCTCGTACTGGCGTAGATCACGGATCATCAACGAGGCGGCGGCTGGCTTGATCTCGCTGCCCAGCACTTCGGCGGTGGCGTAAAGCTGTTCGAGTAGTTCTTCAGCATCGATCTTGGTCAACATCAGTCGTCTCCCCAGCCGGAGGCCAGCAGGCGCTTGGCTTCGTCAACGTTGCTCAGGTTGGATTGCGTCGAATCCATCTGGCGGGCGCGGGTTTGGGTCATCTGGCTGCCGGTCTGCATCTGCGTGGCAATGGTTTCGCAGTCCTGAAGCATCAGGCCAACCGGGTGCCCCTTGGTGACGTAATACTGGTTATTCATGCGCAGGTAGTACGCCGCTACAGCGGGAGCAAGCTCCTTGCCAACCCGGTCAACAAGCTGCGATAGCTGCGCTGCGATGCGGGCGTTCCAGACAGGCCACACGCTGTAGCGCTGGCGGTAAGTCACTGCATAGTTGGCCCAGGGTTTGAACGTGCGGGCCTTTTGGTTTTTCGGCCCAGGCATGTCGGCAGGAATGGCAACGCGAGGTTGATCGTCATCGCTATCGTCAAGCTCCCCGCTGATCGGCTGCGCAGCGGGCGAAGCCCCTGCCGCAACCTGATTACTGGTTTCCTGACTGGTACCCTGATTACTGGTACCCTGATTTGTCGGAGAATTTTCCGACCCTGGCTCGGATATTTTTCCGACCCTGCTCGGATATTTTTCCGACCCTGCTCGGATTTGATTCCGACCCTCTTCGGGCTTGCTCGGATATTTTTCCGACCCATCTACTTTCTTGTTCCACGACTTGCCTTTGTCGGTCAGCCTGACCAGCGTGATTGCCGTCGTGCTGGATAACTCGATGACGCCCTTGTCAGCCAGCATCTTTAGCTGCCGATAGGCGGTATCCGGCTTGTCGGTCAGAATGGGCAGTTCGTCTACAATCTTCTGCTTCGAAAGGGCGTAGAAAACACCCTTGTCAGTGGTCAAAGGCTTGGCCCAGGACGGCACTTCATAGACGAAAGCAAACAGCATGGAAAGGGCGGCATTGAGCCCCCATTCGTGCGCTTTAGCTTGATTGACAGTGACGGTAAATTGCATGGCTAACCCTCCAACGTCGAGGCGATCATGCCGATGCTTTTCATCAGCTCGATGTTGTCCTGGACGCGCTTTTGAAGCGCCTCGCTACCGCCGTCATGCTCCTCAAAAAACTGCCGCTCGAAGTCGGCCATATCCATGTCACGGCTATCGAGGTGGCGCTGGATGATTTCCAGCTTCTCAAGGATCATGTCGGCAAAGGCGGTGCTGGTTTTCTTGGCGGGTTTGGGCTTGCGGGCGGATACCTGCTCGCCTGACTTGGCGCGCTCGATCAGCGGGGCACGCTCCTCTTTTGGCATGGACTTGAGGGCATCCAGCTCCACGCCTTTATCGAGCGAGGTGCCGGTAATGGCGTCGAGGTCATCGCCCAGGGCATCGGCGCGGGAAACGTGGCGGTTGATGTCTTGCTTGCTCTGGCCGGTGCGCTCGGCAGTGTCGGCAGCAAATTGCTTACTTTGGGGGGGCGGTTTTTTATAGCCAGTTTCAGGTGGAACAAGTTGTTCCACCTGATTTTCGACCTGTTCTGCCCTGTTACCAGGATGCCGCTGCTCCCATAGCGCCTTCCTACGCTTGATGGCGGCGGCACGCTGTGAGGCGGTCAGCTCGGCACGAATCAGGTTCTCGTCGATCTCGCGCATCTCTTCGTCCCAGCGGTCCTCACCTGGCAAGACGAATGCTTCGATTTCTTCCCAGCCCAGGGCGCGGGCGGCGGCAACGCGGTGATTGCCAGCCACGACCATATACCCATCGACGTAGATGCCCCCGTCATAGACGGGAGCCTTGCGAACGGTGATAGGCTGGATCAGCCCCAGCTCCTCAAGGGAGCGGGACAAAGCGTTGACCGTATCGGGGATGGTGGGGCGGCTCTCGGAGAGGTTGACTCTCCGTAGCGGCACGGATGCAACTTCTCTCACTTGGCACCTCCTTTGCGCATCGGGGTGCCCTGGATGACAATGTCGCTCCCCTCGATGCACTTGATGATCTTTAGGTCGCGCCCTTCAAAAAACGCATTCCAAGCAACCGCTGGTTGCTGCACTGATTGACGTGTAGAGCCATGTGCGATGCTACGGGTAAGCAAGTCGGTCAAAAGGCGAGAGCGCGGGTCGTGCTTGCGAAGGCCATCGTTTTCGGCCATGCCTTTCCAGAAGCGCAGCGCCTTTTCACGGGAGTGCTTGAGCGTGTAAAGGGCGACGGCCATCGTTCCCGCTCGGCGCAGTTTTGCGCGCAGGGGGGCGTCAGCAATCGCCAATACTTCATCGAACTCACGAGCCTCGCGCTCCCAATAAGCGGCCTTTTCGCTTCGAAAATCGAACTGGCGTAATGGCTCCTTTCCGCTACCGCGCAGCTCTGGTTCCATGCGGTTTTCAATAATGGCGACCGCTTTAAGCAGCACCTCAGCCGTCTTAAACTTGATCCCGATGATTTCGGCCAGGCCGGATGCCGATAGCAATTCTGACTCTGTACGGCTTGAGTCCTTCATGTCACAAAGGGCGTACAGACGCTTGAGGTGTTCGTCATCGCGCGCATTTACCAGCTTGATACCGGTTGGCACGGGCGCGTCATGGGTGTAAATCGCATACAAGCGATGCTGCCCGTCAATCAGCACCATGGCGCCATTAGGCAGAACGGCGATAAGGATGGTGGACATTTGCGCGTCCCACGTGCCGGACCGAATGGCGTTGAGCCTTGCTTCAAAGCGCGCCTTCTTGACCTTCCGCTGACCTTCAAAATTAAGCTCGTCAAGGATGCGCCAGGCGATACCCGGCGCTAATGTCACAATCCCGTTATCTGAGCGAGCAATCATTGAGTAAACGATCTTCGTGAGATCGCTTTCGCCGCTTTGCTTGTCGAAAAGGTCTTTGCTGTTTACAATGGTCATTAGGTTTTCCTTGTTGCAGTGATGTTTAAAGCCCGGTTCTCGCTCCCCAGCGCGCCGGGCTTTTTCGTTACTTGACTGCCTTCAAGGCAGCCCCCGTTTTGTGCATCGCCTCGATGCGGCTCATTACCGTGTTGCCAAATACGGCCAGCTCATGCCGCTGTCGCTTGATCTCCTCCATTTCGCTTGCGTCAATCTCGCCATCGCGCTGCGCTTCTCGCACCACGGCCATGAATCGGGCGGCTTGCTCTTGCTGATCGAGCAGCAATTCTCGAATCTCGCCCTGGAACTCGCTGGCACCAGACGGCAGCGGGGTGGCCACCATGTCCAGGTCTTCCATTGCGCGATCAATGCAGCGTGTATCTTTCAGCGTGCGGTTGATGCGGAAGAAGTCGGCCAGGGTCAGGCTGACGCCACTGTCGGGGTCGAGCTTCTTGTAAAGCCGCGACTCGGACATATCGAGCTGGTACGCCAGCTTCTTGATGCCGTACTCGAATGCCGCTTCTCTCAAACCTGCTGTGTATGCATCCATGGGTTAAACTCGCTTAATCGGTGGCCTCTATATCAGGGAGATAGGGCGCTAAACTGATGGTGTGGTTAGGCGGCAACAGCGCCGAAAACGTCAGGCCGTAGCTGGTCGGCCTTGATTTTCCCCTTGGTGGCTTTCACGACAGCCATAACGCGGGCCGCAGGAACAACCTTCCACTGAGAGATAGCTTGGGAGCTGATCCCACCGATGGAGCGGGAAAGAGCAACCGGGCCGCCAGCGAGGCGAAGCGCCTCTTGCATTGCTTGTTCCGGGGTCATAAGGAAATCCATGCTTAACGTAATTCATCAGAGTGTAAGCCATACTTACCCTATTGGGCAAGCCATTCTTCCGTTGCCTGATGTAAGCAGCCCTTTCAAACTAAGAGGCGACTATCTGCCTATTGGTGAAGGGATGAACGAAGACGAGAGAGTCGGTCAACGGATCGTGCGTGCCAGAAAAGAGGCGGGGCTTACCCAGCAGGAGTTAGCCACGAAGCTCGGCTTATCCAGGCCCGCCGTTGCGCAGTGGGAGAAGGGGCGCACCAGCCCGTCAGCCGAGAATTTGCGCAACGTCGCCACTGCCACAGGCAAGCAGCTCATTTATTTTTTTACGGGCGCTGGCGTCAATACCGATGAGTTTGAAGAGGCGCCCAAGATGCGCGGCCAGGTTCCCGTTATTAGCTGGGTTCGGGCTGGGGCGTGGACTGAGCCTTTCTGCGCAGTAGAGGAAGACGACCTTGAATACTACCCGGCGCCGCCTACGTGCGGGCCGCGCGCTTTCGGCCTGCGGGTGCGAGGCGAATCCATGATAGAGGTATACCCGCCAGGCGCATTGATCTTTGTTGACCCTGATGTCGAGCCCATATCCGGTGATGACGTTGTTGTTCAGTGCGAACGGCATGGGGGAGCTGAGGCCACTTTCAAGCGCTACATTGTCGAGCCAGGCGTAGGGCCAATGCTCAAGGTTTTAAACAAGGACTGGCGCGAGCAATACATGGACTTCTCGGAAGATTGCCGGATTGTTGGCGTCGTCATGGCCCAGATGACGCTCCGAAAGTAATAACCCCTCCGAAAATAAGCAGCACTAACACAGCCCGCCATTGAGCGGGCTTTTTTGTGCCCTGAGAAACAATGGCTTACTTAATTTATGAAAGTTTCTCTTACTTTTTTGTTGACGATGAAGGTAAGTATGGCTTACATTAAATCCATAGCAACGCAGCAAGACCCGCACCACCGGGCAACGTGGAGTTCTTTAACAACATGCCAACCCATCCCGACGTAGGGGATTGCATCTCACGAGATCGCGATGGGAGTACGCCCAACCGAGGCTGTCGAAATATCGGTGTTTGCCCATTGGCGACAGTGGGCATTCGGAAGGGAGCGGAGTGCCTAGCATCTCCGGCGTTCACCGGATAGCGGCGAATAAGGTAGGCCAGAGGCCGAGAATAACCGCCCGCTTCCTTCACGAATCACACAGGAGAGCGTTATGAGCGAACGACAGCAATTGCAGATAGCGATGGGCGCTTTATCGCCACCGCTGAAAGAGCAGATCGAACAGCAAGGCGGCGTTATTAACGAGAAGGAATTGGAGCGCTTGCAGCGCCATTGTGACGCGGTAACCGGCCTTTACATCGCCAGCTACATACCCGCAGGCGTGGCCGAGAAAGCACGCCAAAAGATCATGAAGGATATCGCCAAGGCGGTTTCGTAGCGCACGACAACAGGAGGTGGGTATGGATAAGCAAGAGTGGATTGATAAAGCGATGAATCGGCTAATAGAGCGCGGTTTTGAAGATGACCCAAATACAATGGGATACGCAGAGTCTTTGTATGACTCCACTGCTGTCGAGTACGGCGACGACCCGGTTGATGTTGTTGATCAAGAGCTGACGTATTACTGAGCACCACCCGTTCCGCTGGGTAAACGCGGCCCAATGCCCCGGCAGAGGCTGAGAATATCTGTCCACCGGGGAGCGCCTTGGTTCAGTGCCTGCATTCAACCAACTGCGGACATCGACATCTTCACAGGGCGCTCCACCGATGCTTGCCATGGCATCGACTCCTTGCATACGGATATGCCTTTGCCCGCACACGCGGGCTTTTTATTGGCATGGCCTCTTACCGAGTCGCCATGCCCGCGCCGCTTCATCCCGCTAACTCAAGCCGTTGGCACTGCGAGAGTTGCCGAGGCGGCGCGCCTAACACCAGGAGGCTTTATGCAATCACTACCTACCCGAGGATTGAGCAAGCAAGAGCTGAATACCCGCAACGACAAGCGCGCCGCATCGCTCTACTGTCGGCGCCGAGAGATTGAGCGGCGTAACGAGCAGAAGGCGCTGGAGCGGCAGACCAGGGAGTTTTGGGAATGATGCACCGCTACCTACTCCGTGAATACCACGAAGGCCGCATCGTTCCACGCAATGATCGCGGCCTTTTTCATGGCCTGCGTTTGGCAAAGCAGGAAGCCAAGCGGCTGGGCTACCCACCCCAGTTAATCAAGAAGGTAACGCGACATGAACAGGAAAACGCTTAGCGCCCTGGCCATTGCGGTGCTGTTTGCCGCGTTCGCCATGGCCAGTAGCGACGACTACGCCGAGGAAGAACGGAAACTGATGCGCTACTGCGAGCGAGTCGTCGACTACCACGCAGACAAGGCCATGGGCGTGCCCATCGAGCAGCGCCGTGGCAACAAAGATCACCGAGGTATTGCCGCCGAGCAGTGCCCTGGAATGAAGCCAGCGAGGTAATTATGGAAATCATTGCACAGATACACGGCCTGGCCGACGCCATCCAGCGCGATGCCGACCGGCTTATCAGCGTCAACGTCAATCACGTGCCCGCCACCCCGTTTTACGAATCAACCATCAAGGTCATGGTGCTGATCAGTGACTACGCGCACAGCGAGCCGACCTATCACGAAATCTTTGAAGGCGACTCAAGTGGCAAGCACGAAAAAACACTCGAAGCGCTGCGCGATGACCTAGCCACCTGGCTATGCGAGCGCCGCAAACAGTTACGGGAGGCAGCATGAACCGCGAACGCAAAATACAGCAGCGCGCTGACGCCATTGTCGAGGCGGTGCGCGACGGGCAGTCCATGGAAGTCGCTTTATTTGCCGACTATCTGGATAAAGTCGGCGACCTCACCAGCGAGATAGAAGCGCTGACGCCGACGACCACCGTGGCCGATATGGTCGAGGCCTACATCAAGCCGGTCACCGGCCAGCGCGTTTTATCGGAATGGGCGCGCGACGTGGCCGAGAATGACCAGGCGGAAATCGAGGAAGATGAAGCCGAAAGGAGAGCCGCATGAATAATCGCGACGAACAATTAAAGCGGCTGGCCAACGTCAATGAATTCATAACCATCATTGCGAGCATGGGGCGTCGGTTTTTCAACTACACACCCGACGAAGGGCTTGAGCGCTGCGCATGGATGTATCTAGACAAGCATGGACACGTCTACTTCGTAGACGCCTACAGCAAAAAGCGCATCTACACGCACTACTCAGGGCGCTGGAAAAGATTCACTAACGGCGGAACGCTAAAGAGTCTGGTTGAGCTTTTCCGCGACCACATTAAGCGCGACGACAAGATGAACCATCGTTACTTCGAGCCCCGTTGCCCTTGGGGATACCCAGAAGAGTGTTATCCCAAGCTGCGAAGCGCAGCTGTCCGGCTGGGAATTATGGCACCACCTACCAACTAAAAGCCCCTTTCGTGCAGCAACACGTCAGGGGCCAGATTCACAACGACTACGAAGCAAATCACAGGAAGCATACACCATGAGCGAAGAAAACCACCACCTGTCGCTATGGCAACAGGTCGACAAGACGCCGACGACCGCGATCAAGCCCGCAAAAGTCGATGGCCAGCAAATCACCAGCCTCGACGCGATGCACGTCATTGAGACCGCGACCAAGGTGTTTGGTCCTATGGGCATCGGCTGGGGGTATCGCATTGAAGACGAGCGCTACGACCAGGGCGCGCCCATTCACGACGCCAAAAGCGGCAGCCTGCTAGGCCATGAGACGACGCACACCGTCCGCTTGGTGCTTTGGTACAAGTGGCAAGACCAGACAGGCGAGGTCACGCAGTTTGGCCACACTCGTGCCGTATATCGCACCAATCAAGGCTACTGGAAGACCGACGGCGAAGCGCCGAAGAAGTCGGTCACCGACGCGGTCAAGAAGTGCCTTTCCCTTCTCGGCTTCTCGGCAGACGTCTACTACGGCAAGTTCGACAACCAAGACTACACCGAGGCGCAGAACGCAGCGACCCGAATCGCCGTGGCAGAGGATCAAGACGCCGAGATTGAGAAGTGCCGCCAAGAGTATGCCGACTGGCTCAAGCGCGAGTGCGACACCATTCGCGACAAAATCGACCACCCGAAAAGCATCAAGATGGCCGCTGACAGCGTGCTTAACCGCGTGGCTGACAAAGCCAGCATGGCCCGAGTCGAACCAGCCGAGGGTCGCGAAATGATCAGCAAGGCGTGCGAAGAAGGCATCGCCCGCGTCTACGCCGAGAAACAAGCCAAGCAGCCGAAAGAGGAACCCGCCCATGACTAACGAAGCCCTCAAAACCGCCTATAAAGGCGAACTGGTAAAGCTCAACGCCGTAGAGCAAGGCATTGCAGACTTGCGAGAGAAGTACGGCACTGTGCCTGACGTAACCAATAAAGAAGGTTACACGCTGTGCAAGAAAGGGATTCAGGAGCTGACCAGCACCCGAACCAAAGCCGACAAGCTCCGCCTGGAAATCACCGAGCCACACCGCGACTTCATCAAGCAGGTCAATGACTACGGAAAAGAGATTATCGAGCGTATCGAAGCTATTGAGCAGCCGCTGAAAGAAGCCAAGAAAACCGAAGACGAACGCGCTGAGCGCGAAAAGGAAGCGCGCATCGCCAAGCTGCGTGAGCGCATCCAGTCCGAAATCCTGAGCTTTATGGACACAGCTCAAGGGCTGGATTCCACCAGCCTCGCCGAGCTTCACGACGCCGCCACGCAGATTGATACCGACGGGTTCTTTGACGTCACGGCAGAAGCCGAAGACGCCAAGGCCAGCGTGCTCAAACACATCAGCGAACAACACGGCCAAGCGCTGGAACGCGAACGCCTCGCTGCCGAGCAAGCCGAGGTTGAAGCCGAGCGCCGCCGGTTGCGCGAAGAAAGCGAGAAGCGAGAAGCCGAGCAGAAAGAACTGGAAGAGCTGCGCCGGTTTAAAGCTGAGCAGGAAGTCGAAAAGCAAAAGCGCGAGGCTTGTGAAGGCGAGGCCAAACGCCAAGCCGAGGAAGCCGAGAAGCGCAAACCGGAACCGAAGCCAGAGCCCGAACCGCTACCCGCAGCCGCCGAGCACAAGCCGCTGGACACCAGCCGCCTAAGCACCGCTGCCGACAACTTCCAGCGCGGCAGCCAAGTGAAGACGCCGGAAGAAGTCACGATCAGCCGCAAAGAGTACGACCGCTTGCTCGAAGCTAAGGCCAAGCTGATCGCCCTCGAAGCCGCGGGCGTCGATAACTGGTCAGGTTATGACGACGCGATGCAGCAGCTAGCCGCTTAAACCCACCCAACACCCTGGGGCCGAAAGGCCCCTTTTCTTTGGAGCATCATATGACCCCCGTTCTTTTTTTTGATACCGAAACCACCGGCCTGCCCGACTGGAAATCCCCGAGCGACAGCGAACACCAGCCACACTTGGTGCAGATCGCCGCCATTCTGGCCGATGCCAATACCCGTCAAGAAATCGCCACGATGGACCTAATCATCAAGCCTGACGGCTGGGCGATTCCCGACGAAGTGGCCGAGATTCACGGTATCACCACCGAAAAAGCGCTGGCGGTAGGCGTTCCCGAACAACAAGCGCTTTCCACTTTCCTGGCGCTGCATGATCGGTGCACGCTTCGCGTCGCACACAACACCACGTTCGACAATCGCATCATCCGTATTGCGATGAAGCGCTTCGCGCCTGACGCCATCCCCGAAGAAGAATGGAAAGACCGCGAGCGTTATTACTGCACGCTCATAAACGCCCGCAAGCAATTTGGCGGCAAGGACGGCCACGCCCTGGGCGAACTCTATGAACGCCTGACGGGCAAGACGCTGGAAGACGCGCATAGCGCCATGGCCGACGCCCGCGCCTGCATGGAGGTGTACTGGCACTTACTCGACCACGAGGCGAAAGCCGCTTAACCCTCACTCACAGCGAGGCCCTAAGGGGCCTTTTATTTTGGAGGCCCCATGGCCAGCAACCGCGAATGGACAACGATAGAAGTCGCCACGCTGCGCCATGGCTATGAGCGCGGCCTGTCCGCCCAGTGCATCGGCGACATGCTGGGGCGCACCAAGGGCAGCGTCCACAGGATGGCCAGCAAGCTGGGCATTCGCAGCGCGCGCAGTGACCCCAGGGTGGCCGTTGAAGCGTTCCTAAAGCAGCAAGGAAAGCCGCTGAGCGAGGTCATCGACTGGTATCAGTCGAGGGCCCTGGCCCGCTGCGACTTGGCGGCCGACATCGGCATAGACGGCGCCACGCTCAAGCGGTTTATCCCGCCTGACGTGTGGCAATCGTGGCCGCATTACACAATCGGACGGCAGTTGGCCGCCGAGCAACGTAGAGCCTAACGCCCCGCATGGGGCTTTTTACTGTATGGGAGGTGGTGATGAATTGCGAATATGTGCAGCAGCACTATGGCGTGCCAGCAGAGGTCGGCCGTCGGGTTGTTATTAACGGCAAGGCCGGAGTGATTGCCGAGGATCGCGGGCACTACATCGGCGTGCTATTCGACGCCGACAAGCCTGGAAGCGTCTTGCCCTGTCATCCGACGTGGCGAGTTGATTACCAGGGTATGGGAAGCGTTCGGAAGATGACCCGCAGCCAGAAGCGTTATCGGCGCTACCTCGACATAGGTGATTGCTTCGATAGCTTTCTGGACTTTTGTCGCTATGACGACGAGCAGCACCTCAAGCATGACTAACCACCCCGCCACTGTGCGGGGTTCTTTTTGGAGGGAAGCGTGGCCGCTTACTACAACGAAATTGACCCCCAGGCCGCACAGTGGCTACGCATCCTGATTGCCGCTGGCCACATCGCGCCTGGCGACGTAGACGAACGCTCAATAGAGGATGTTACCCCCGATGACCTCGCTCACTACACGCAATGCCATTTCTTCGCCGGTGTCGGCGTCTGGTCCTACGCCCTACGTCGAGCAGGATGGCCAGATGACCTTCCTATATGGACCGGCAGTTGCCCCTGCCAGCCTTTCAGCGCGGCAGGCAAAAGCGGAGGGTTTGCTGACGAACGACATCTCTGGCCCGCGTTCTATTGGCTCATCAAGCAGTGCCGCCCTGCAAGCATCCTTGGAGAGCAAGTTGCAAGCAAGGCTACAGAACCGTGGTTCGACCTTGCACAAGCTGACCTGGAAGCCCTGGGTTACGCCTTCGGGTGTGTCCCGTTTCCGTCTGCGAGCGTCGGTGCGCCGATGCTCCGTGATCGAGCGTTCTGGGTGGCCGACGACAGCAGCACGGGACTATCGGAGCGAGTCAGCGACACCGGAATTCAACGCCAAGCGGGACGCGCACAGTCGGGGCAAGCCCCTGACCTACATAGCGACGTTCGCGGGATGGCCGACTCCGACGGTAGGCAACAGTCAGGGATCTCAGTCGTTCGAGGGGCTGAGCGCGACAGGGAAAACCCCGGACGGCAGAAAAGTCTCGGTCAGTCTGAACCACCTAGCGACGTTCGCTGGGTTGCCGACGCCCCTGACGTCGGATGCGATCAAGGGTGGTCTAGTATCGCCACGGAAGAACGGGATGGCGCTTCCGGAGACAACACCCCTAGCGGGCTGGCCAACGGCCAGGTCGGCCGACGGGGAGAAAAATGTACGGACGCTAGCCGGAAGCCTGTCGGAGATGGCTCGCAAAGGCAGCCCGAAAGACTTGGCACAAGCAGCGGCAATAGCGGGGCCGGCCCGACTAACGGCTACTGGCGAGATGTTGACTGGCTGTTCTGCCGAGATGGAAAGTGGCGGCCAGTTGAACCCGGCACATTCCCGTTGGCTAATGTCGCTGCCGAGCGAGTGGGACGAATGCAGCCCCGGCTATCAGGCCTGGGTTTCAGTGAATCAGATATTAAACGAATCCTTGGACGACGAAACACTACGCTCGCGGATGCAAGCCGCAATCGCGTTACGCGACTCAAAGGATACGGCAACGCCATCAACGCAGAAGCCGCGCAAGCCTTTATCGAAAGCTGGTTAGAGATATGAACCCCAACATCCCCAACGCCTTATGGGCCAAGCACGGCTACACCATAGAGCGACAACAACGCCGCACAGGCGGGCCGAAGGTACGCACCATCCGAAATCCAGCAGGCAAGCCGGTGCTCCACGATGCCAGTTACGACGCCGAGATGGCGTGGATTAAACGGCATCTTGAGCCTGATTTGCCCATCGTCGGCCCCGACCCCAAGCGCTACATCATTACCGGAGACACACCATGCTGATACCCGTACACCACGGCACGCCAGGCAGTGCCGAAGCCGCGGCGGATGAACTGCTCGACCCGCTCATTTGCCGCAATGACGACCTTGAATCTGAAAAGCGCGCCGTGCTGGCAGAAAACGACGCGCTCACGGCTGAAAACACCGACCTGCGCAAAGAGCTGGCCGAGCAGGCCCGGCAGTTGGCAACCATGAGGGCGGCGTGATGGACATCAACGATATTAAGCATCTGGCGACTGAGCGCATCTACCTGATACCCGATAGCAGCGAAGGCCAGCTTGGCTATGTCTGGTGCGACGATCCCGCACCAGGCTTTGATATGGACCCCAGCGAGGCCGTGGAGTACGTGCGCAAGGATGTTCACGACGACATCATTAAGCGGCAAGCGAGTTCCGCCAAAATTGGCATGAACGCGGCAAAAGCAGTTGCAGGTTCCTATTTGGAACAAGCCAAACGCATGTATGCCGAGTGCAGCCCCGAAGCCCTGGAAAGCGAGCGTGAAGCCAATGCGCAGCTAACGGAGCGCATCGCCCAGCTTGAGCAAGAGCGCGACACATTAGCTTATAGAAACACCGGGCTGATTCAGCAGTGCCGAGCAGCGGAAAGGCAGCGTGATGAACAGCTATCCAAGCTACGCGCTCTAAACCATGGCAGCACATCGGAAGCATGGCACTGGATGGGTAATGGAGAGGATCATCTTGAAAGCCTGGTTTGCCCTATCCTGATTTCAGCAGAAAATCTAAAAGCCATATTTAGCGACCGCGACGACTACCGCGCAGCCGAAGAGCTGCAGATCAATCTGCGAGAGAAGATGCAGGACGAGCGGGATGCGCTGGCGGCGCATGTGGAGCGGCTGCGAGCTGCTTTAAATTACTGCAGCGAATACCTGTACGGCAGCCATCTCAACACTATTGGCCATGGCTCAAAAGCTCATATGGAAATGGTGAGCGCTCTTGAGGAAACGCCTGCCACTAGTCTGGCCCTTTTGAATCAAGAGCCCGAAGCATGGATGTATCAGCACGAAGAAACTGGTCGCATAGGCTTTATCGAACAAGATGAGGTGGATCGTGGATTTGAGCGGAATAATCCACGGCTACAGCTGATTTGCCCGCTGTATCGCCGAAAAGCCGAACGGGGTGCGTGATATGCAGCTAACCGACCTACCCAACGCCAAGCGCATCGCCGCCCTGGTAAGGCGCAAGCCGCCACCTGATACGCCTCGCTGGCGATTATCGACACGACTGTTTAAAGACTATGGCCGCGATTAGCGGTTTTTTTATGCGAGGTATGTATGAAGCGAAAGCCAAGCGGTTTTGTAGCTAAGTGTCAATGCGGTCAATTCACTGGAGCTTTGAGCCTAGCGGGAATGGAAAACAAGGACGCAGGCAAGCTGCTAGGCAAGTGGCTTTACGACGGATGTACGGTTGAGCCGCGATTTGGTGGCACTTGGTCAGAGTCAATAAAGCCATGCTTATGCGAAAAAGCGGAGGTGAATCATGACTAGCACAGCATTGAGGTTTACCCGGACGACGCCAATATCGTTAACGTCAGCAACATGCGGCATCTTTGGGTATTGCCCGAGCAGCCAGCCTTTATGTGGAGAAAGCCATGAGCCAGCGAGAACGGTTTGAGGCGTGGGCAAAAGACGAAGGATACGTGCTGACAAAGCATAGCAGCCATGGCGGGTACTATTTCAGCGAAACCGCTAACGCGTGGCGCGGCTGGCAAGCCGCATGCCCTGAGGGCTGGCAAGCGGTGCCTAAGCTGGCAACTCAAGAAATAGAAAATTCAATAGCAAAGGCACGCAACCTTAAAGCCTGCGAAGCCTGGGAGGATGCGTTAGCCGCAGCACCTAAGCCGGAGGATGTATGAAGCGCTACAAGCATGCATCAGGGCTAGCGGTATCTATCGTCCTATTTTGGGCCATAGCATATCTATTTTTCGCCTACACATTCGCCGAACCAAACCCGATTCAGTGGCATGGCTTCTGGCGGTTTATGTTCGCCAGCGTGATTTCTATAATCCCTTTCGCAATTATTTTTAGGATTCTGAAATGAGCCCACGTAGCGCCTACCAAATAATGCGCCGCGCCTGGCCACCAGGTGCGCGCCGAATACTTGAGCGCGAATACACGCGATAACCGCCGCCACCAGGGCGGCTTTTTTGTGCCTGGAGGATTTATGTATTTATCAGCTGATGATCGTATGCGGTTTTTAAACCGCATCGAGGTTGACCAAGCTACTGGCTGTTGGGAATGGCAGGCAGGAAGAAACAAAGACGGCTATGGAAGGATGAAGGTGGGCAGCCGTGACGAGCTCGCTCACCGCGTTTCATACACGATCTATAAAGGCCCAATACCTCACGGCAAGATCGCTTGCCATTCATGCGACAACACGGGATGCGTGAATCCAGAACACTTATGGCTTGGGAGCAATGAAGATAACACGCAAGACATGATGAAAAAGGGACGTCATCGAAGTGCTGGCTCTCTGGGTTCTCGAAATCCAAGGTCTGTGCTTTCTGAAGCGGATGCCATAGAAGTTCTTGAGCTGATCGACCAAGGCCTGACCAATAAAGCGATTGCTGCCAAGTTCAGTGTTACTCACTCCACCATAAGCTGCATACGCCGCGGCAAAAGCTGGAAACACTTGCCCCGCAAAGCGGCTGCCTGATCAAGGAGAAAGCAATGCAAGCCGAAAAGACACACACCGTTCCTGAAAGCTGGGTTGATCCCCGCTTTGTTCAAATCACCCGCAAAGAGGCAGCGCGCATCCTCGGGCGAAGCCCTACCGAGTTCGACCGCATGCGTAAGTCTGACCCTGAATGCCCGCAGGGTTTCAAGACTGGCGCTGATCGCTCTTGCAGTGTACTGTTTCGCCTGTCAGACGTTTACGATTACAGCGCCATCCTGATGGATCGCTACTCAGGCAAAAACGCTTAATAGGCAGCGCCGTGTATCCTGACATGTATCCAGCAGTGGAATTGATGGGGCAAGCCACTGTTTTGCTTTAAAAGTTGGGTGCTGGCTCCGGGCACCACTTCCTGCAGTACCCCTCCAATATTGATTATATCCTAGCCATTATTAGCATCCTTGGATAATTCAGCCTCTGTTCATCGCCATCTGCCCGACACCGCGCTATCATGCCTGCCGTTACCCAATTAGTGATCAGCCACCGCTCATCACGTTGATTAGATGTTTAGGTTACGCCTGCTAAGGAGCACCCCATGACAACGCCCACCTCGGATATTTTGATCATCGGTGGCGGCGTTGCCGGTTTAACTCTTGCTTTAACGGTCGCCGACACGCACAGCGTGGCACTGATTCGTCCGGCTCAGGACGACAAAGGCGCTAGCCGCTGGGCACAAGGTGGGATTGCCGCCGTTCTTTCGCCCGACGATCATGTGGATGACCACGTCAACGACACCCTAATTGCCGGTGACGGCTTATGCGATGAGCAAGCAGTCCGCTTTACCGTCGAACACGGCCCTGAGGCTATTGCCTGGCTGATTGGTAGCGGCGTGCCCTTCACCCCCGACCATACGGCGAATGCACGTTACCCTTTCCATCTAACACGCGAAGGCGGTCACAACGCACGGCGTATCATTCACGCCGACGACGCTACCGGGCGCGCCGTGGTTGATACGCTGTTACAGCGTGTTTTGGCACACCCTAATATCAGCCAGTACCACCACCTTAGCGTGGTAGGCTTAATGCAAGATGAGCAAGGGGCATGTATAGGCGCTTATGCGCTTGACGAGCAACAGCAGTGGCATGCCCTAACTGCCCATCACACGGTGCTCGCAACAGGGGGCGCTAGCGGCCTCTACCAGCACACCACCACGCCCGCCCCCAGCAGTGGCGAAGGTATGATCATGGCGGCGGAATTGGGTGCCACCTTGATGAATCTAGAGTTTCAGCAGTTTCATCCCACCTGTCTTTACGACCCCGATGGCCCGGCGTTCCTGATTAGTGAAGCCGTGCGCGGCGAAGGCGGTTACTTGCTCAACGCGGTCGGCGAGCGCTTTATGCCAGCGCTGGACGCAAGAGCGGAGCTCGCTCCGCGCGATGTGGTAGCGCGCGCCATTGATGCCGAAATACAAGCGCAGACGCTGCCGCATGTATGGCTTGACGTCCGCCATTTAGGTGACGAGGCCATTCACCACCATTTCCCGACCATTCAGGCACACTGCGCATCGCGCGGTATCGATATTACCCAGCAACCCATTCCAGTTGTGCCCGCCGCCCACTATAGCTGTGGCGGCGTCGCGACGGATCTCACGGGAGCAACGGGGGTGCCCAGGCTATTCGCGATTGGCGAAACGGCCTGCACAGGGCTACACGGTGCCAACCGCATGGCCAGCAACTCGCTTCTGGAGTGCCTGGTATTTGCGCGTAGCTGCGCACAGGCGATTCAACGTGCCGCGCCCGGCACCGCGCAATACGACATCAAGTTACCCGCATTACCCGCCGCACATGGCATCATCGACACGCAGGTCGGTGCGCTGCGCCAGCAGACACGCGCCATTATGAGCCAGCATGTGGCCATTGTGAGAAGTACCGCGGGGCTCGCTACTGCCAGTGACCTACTCACTCAGATAGCTGGCACGCTTGCTGAACTGAGCGAACAGCAGATGACCGCCGAGGCTCAGCGTTTACAGCAGCTAATTAATCTCGCTCGATTAACGGTACTGGCGGCCCAGCAACGCCATGAGTCAAGGGGATTACACTACACAACGGACTGGCCTGGTCACGCTGAAAACAGCCAGCCTTCACGGCTAACACTCAATGATCTGAGCAAGCGCTAGCGTTAATAGAGGTGAGAATAAACGTTAACGGCCTGGCGAATGAAACAACCGACGTACCGCACGGTGCTCCTCAGGAGGCACGCTATCTGGCCAAAGCCACACGCGCTGCTGACCTACTTGCAGGCCTATCAGCCACGGCATTAGATAATCACAGTGCACTACCAATGCGTCATCGAGATCACCTTGCGGTAACAACCATCGACCCAGCGGCCCCTCAGCCTGGGGTAATAGATAAAGCATGCCGCTAGGAAGCTGCTTAAAACTACGCCACAAATATATCCCCCCGACTAAGACCACTAGCGCACCCGCCAGCCACCCCATGACGATCAAGCACATCAAAGCAAGTCCAAGCAGTAGACCGCTTTGCAACGCCCACCAAAGCTTAGAGCGTACGATAGGCAGAATTATCGGTGTTTTCGGCATGTTCAACGATCATTTTAACGACGCGATGTAACGCTGGGTCTTCAGGCCATTCACGACGCATCAGCCAAACAAATAAATCCTGGTCTTCTTCATCAATTAATTGATGAAACGCATGTTGATCATTTTCATCCAAATGGTCGTAGCGCTGTTCTAAAAAGGGAATCAACAGTAAATCCAGCTCCCACATACCTCGACGTGAGTGCCAATAAAGCCGCTTACGGGCAATAGCGGCTGGGGATGTGTCATCGCTCAACGTTGGCCTCTCTTAGGTGAGTAAATGGAATGAGAGGTCAGTATACCTAAGCCACAGGGTCGCGCCAGCGCCAAGCTTGTCCTATGCTATTACCGATTGTAGTACCTTGTTTTAGCTAAATTGTTTTATCCCCTATTGCGCAGTATGCTGAGACAGGTGGCAGATAGGTCGTATTGATCGGCCTTTAACGTCCGCAGGGAGCTAACCGATGACAAAATCTGAATTAATCGAACAAATTGCCATGCACCAACCCGAACTTTCGGCAAAAGAAGTTGAGACAGCGGTTCGCATCATTCTCGACGATATGACCGACGCACTGGCCAGTGGAGGGCGAGTCGAAATTCGTGGTTTTGGAAGTTTTTCGCTTCATTACCGTGAGCCACGTACCGGGCGCAATCCGAAAACCGGCGAACCCGTCGAGCTTGAAGGCAAATACGTCCCTCATTTCAAACCGGGTAAAGAATTACGCGAGCAGGTCGATGCCAGCCGCGCATTAGGGTATTAACACTCAAAAAGGCGTTAATACCGTATGCGAATCTTTAACCGGTTTTCATGCCTTCTTTGGATGACGCCGGGCAACGACTCGTACACAATGGTACTACCGTGAAAGCTACTGACTAGGAACCTCTCATGCGTTGGATTAAAGGGCTGATTCTGGCCATTATTTTGCTGGTGGTACTGCTTGTGGGCATTTTGTTTGCGGTCAACAACCAGCAAACCATTGCGCTCAATCTAATTTGGCTAGAACTACCTGCCATTTCGCTATCCGTCTGGCTGCTGGCGACATTAACCTTGGGTGTGTTGGTCGGCATGCTCGCCATGATGGGGGTGTATATTCGCCTCAAAGCCAAGTTGGCGCGCAGCGAACGTCACAGCAAACAACAACGCAAGGAACTTGACCAGCTGCGCACGCAGGAGTTTAAGGAACTGGCTTAAATGCTGGATATCGCGCTGCTGGGCGTTTTATTTGTCGCCATTGCGATAGGCTACGGGCTTGGCTTTCGTCAAGCGTCTCGGCGCTCACCCGAAACGACGCCTACCAATAGCGGCCTCTCCCGAGACTACTTCGTCGGGCTGAACTATCTGCTCAACGAGCAACCCGACGAAGCCATCAATACGTTTATCAATGCGCTGGACGTCAATAGCGATACCGTCGAGACCCACATCACCCTGGGTAGGCTATTTCGTTCGCGGGGTGAAGCCGACAAAGCCGTCAGCATTCATCAGAATCTGCTGGCACGCCCGGCGCTCTCCGATGCTACCAACGCGAAGGTACAACTGGAGCTTGCGCGCGATTTTGTGGCGCTGGGGGTTCATGACCGTGCTCAGCGACTGCTAAGAACGCTGCTCGACCAGGACCACGATAGCGAACTGCGCTACCCCGCTAAACGACTGCTGATCGATTTATTAGAGCGCGAAAAGGACTGGCAAAGCGCCTTTGACACCGCCGCTCCGCTATTTAAACAGTACCCCAACATACGCCGGGCGGCGGCCCATTGGCAGTGTGAGCTGGCTGAGATTGAGACCGCCAATGCCAGCCGGGCGTTGGCCAAACGCCATTTGAAAAAAGCCTTACAGCTCGACCCACAGTGCGTGCGCGCCAACTTAATACTCGCCGATCTCGATATGGATAACGGCAGTTATCCCCAGGCAATCAGTCGCTTAACGCGTATTCTGGACCAAGATATCGCTCATCTACCGACCATGCTGCCAGCGTTAAAGCGCGCCTATCAGCGCAACGACGATGTCGTCGGGCTTGAAACACATCTAAATCAACTGATTGAGGTCGCTCCCTACACCAGCTTAATCATCGAGCTAGGTGAGCTGGTTCATCATCGGGATGGAGTCGACCCTGCCATTAGCGTCACTGGCGAACTACTTAGCCGCGCCCCCAGTTTACGAGGGCTCAACTATCTGGTTGATCTGTATATTGAAAGCCAGCGCCTGCAGGGCAGGGACTCGCCGGATACGCGCCTGGTGCTGCTCAAATACCACACCGAAGCATTATTGAAGGACCGTCCTCGACATCGCTGCCTACGCTGCGGCTTTACCAGCGACGCCCTGCAATGGCAGTGCCCTACCTGTCGCTATTGGGGCACCATCAAACCGATTATCGGCGTAGAAGGCGAGTAGTGATCGCAGCACCGAATGGGTAACTTATAGCCGTACCCCCAGTTCTTTCTCGATAGCCATCAACGCGTCCATCGGGCTTTCTGCCTGGGTGACTGGGCGTCCCACCACTAAGTGCGTACTGCCTGCCTGTATCGCCTCACTGGGGCTCATAATGCGCTGCTGATCATTAGCGGCGGCGAACGCAGGCCGGATGCCTGGGGTCACTTTCAAGAACGCGTCGCCACACAGTGACGCAAGCTGAGCCGATTCCTGGGCGGAACACACCACGCCATGCAAACCACTTTGCTGGGCTAATTGAGCCAGCCGCGTTACATGTTCGCCAAGCGTTGAAGATACCCCGATCTCCGTCAGATCGTCGGCCTGCATGCTGGTTAGCACCGTGACGGCTATCAAGCGAGTCTCAAGGCGCTGCTGCTCTAACCGTTTAGCCGCCGCCTCCATCATCGCCCGGCCACCGCTGGCATGCACGTTGACCATCCACACCCCCTGCTCCGCCGCCGCTTCGACCGCGCTGGCCACGGTATTGGGGATATCATGGAATTTAAGGTCCAGAAATACCTCAAAGCCCCTCCCGTGCAATGCTTCCAGCACGGCCGGCCCGCTGCGGGTGAATAACTCTTTGCCAACTTTAAGCCGGCAGCGAGACGGATCCAACTGATCGGCCATACACAGCGCCGCATCCAGCGAAGGGTAATCAAGTGCGATAATCAGCGGTGATTCAGTAACAGCCATGCCAAGCTCCCCAAGTGTTTCGGCGCATTATATCAGTCACCCCGGCTCGCTATGTAAGCCTTTTGCCATACACACATGGCAAAAGGCTTACATGATGAATCGCTAATCTCCGACAGCATCGCTCAGAAATCCAGTTAAGGTGAAAGAGCGGGGGATTTCCCGTTAACCACAGGACGGATAACCAACATAAGGGGCTTGGAATGAAGCTATCACTGAAAGGATTATTTGCCGCATTACTCTTGAGCATCGGCATTGGGGTTGCCAGCAACGGCCTGGCCCAAGACATTGCCCCGATTAATATCAATAGCGCCGATACCGAACTGCTTGATGAGCTGCCGGGCATCGGCCCAAGCCGCGCTGAGGCAATTATTGAGGATCGCGAAGCGAACGGCGACTTCGAAAACGCCGAAGACCTGACCCGCGTCAGTGGCATTGGGCCAGCCACCGTTGACCGTATGCGCGACCAAATTACTGTTGAGGACTAAGCGCACGAGTGCAAACACCGCCTGATCGCGCTAGCGTATCGGGCGGTTCGCTATTTAAGGGGTCATTTCCCATAGCGCCATAAAATTATCGACCGGCATTGATGAAAGTGCAGCATGGTCATTGCACGCGAGCCTAATCGCCTCACAGCGGCGCGCGGGAAAACGGGTGGCAAGATGGCGCTGAAATTTCTCCATTAGCAGGTGCATGCCTTCGTCGCGGCGGCGGCGATGGCCCAGCGGATACTCCACTACTCTCTTCTCGGTGGCCGTACCATCATCAAAAAACACCTGCACAGCATTGGCAATCGAACGTTTATCAGGATCATGATAAGCGCTTGAATAATCAGAATCTTCTTCCACAACCATTTTTGCGCGAAGCTGATCAATCAGCGGGTGTCGCGCGTGAAAGTCATCTTCGTAGTGGTCAGCGGTTAATTCTCCCTGCATCAAGGGCACCGCCACCATGTACTGCAGGCAGTGATCACGGTCAGCAGGGTTAGCAAGCTGCCCGGTCTTGGAAATGATGCGAATAGCCGCTTCATGGGTGGTGATCACAATACGCTCGATAGATGCTAGGCGATCTTTAACCAGAGGGTGCAACGCCACCGCCGCTTCACAGGCGGTCTGGGCGTGAAATTCAGCGGGGAAAGCCACTTTGAATAAAATATTTTCCATCACGTAGCAGCCCAGCTCACGCTGGAAGTGGAGCTTACGCTCGCCCTCGGGCTTGAGACTGAGGTCTTTATTGCTATGGCTAAAGGAGACGTCGTAAAACCCCCATTGAGGCGCTGTCAAAGCACTGGGAATGCCCATTTCGCCGCGCATGGCGATGTCCGCCAGACGCACAGCGCGGGAGGTGGCATCCCCCGCTGCCCAGCTCTTCCGGGAGCCTGCATTGGGCGCATGACGATAGGTGCGCAGGCTTTGGCCATCTACCCAGGCGTGTGAGAGTGCCGAGAGCAACTGCTCACGGTCAGCGCCCATCAGCTTGGCGACAACGGCGGTGGAGGCCACTTTCACCAGCACCACGTGGTCAAGGCCCACGCGGTTGAAACTGTTATCCAGCGCTAAAACGCCCTGAATCTCATGGGCCATGATCATGGCATGCAGAACGTCGCCCATCACCAGAGGCGCAGCACCTTTGGCCACTCGCTTTTGGGAGAGATGGTCCGCAACGGCAAGAATCGCGCCCAGATTGTCAGAGGGGTGCCCCCACTCCGCAGCAAGCCAGGTATCGTTGTAATCAAGCCAGCGCACGATGGTACCGATATCCCAGGCTGCTTTTACCGGATCTAGCCGCAGCGAGGTACCCGGTACGCGGGCGCCATGCGGTACCACCGTGCCCTCAACTAGCGGGCCAAGGTGCTTGGTACATTCCGGGAAACGCAGTGCCAGCAACCCACAGCCCAGCGTATCCATCAAACAGTAGCGCGCCGTTGCCAGTGCTTCCTCTGAAGGCGCGCCAAAGTTGAGAACGTAATCCGCCAGAGTCTGAAGCTCTGCATCGTAGTCAGGACGCTCGTTGACGTCGGCGGTCTGCATGGCATTGCCCCCTAATGGTTTAGCGTATCGCCCGGGACGCGCACGGCTCCTTCCATCAACACCCGCGCACTGCGGCTCATTACGGCTTTATCAATTTGCCAGCGCCCTTCAATCAAGCTTGCCTGCGCGCCCACACGCAAACTGCCTGAAGGATGACCAAACGTTACCGCGTCGCGCTCCCCGCCACCCGCTGCCTCATTGACCAACGTACCGTTAATTGACGCTGCCGCGGCAATCGCCACGGCCGCTGTTCCCATCATCGCGTGGTGTAGCTTGCCCATTGAAAGCGCCCTTACTACCAGATCGATAGCTTTGCTGCTTACTGCTTTTCCACTAGAAGCAGTATAGCTGGCCGACGGTGCGACAAACGCTACTTTCGGCGTATGCTGGCGACTGGCCGCCTCATCTACGTGCTTAATCAGCCCCATGCGCACGGCGCCATGGGCACGGATAGTTTCAAACATGGCAAGCGCCTTGCTGTCGCCATTGATAGCATCCTGAAGCTCGGTACCGGTATAACCAATGTCGGCAGCGTTGATAAACACCGTAGGAATACCCGCGTTGATCAGCGTGGCTTTCAAAACGCCCACGCCCGGGACATCCAGGTCATCCACCAGGTTGCCGGTGGGGAAGATGGCCCCTTCGCCATCGGCCGGGTCCATAAAGGCCACCGGGATTTCTGCAGCGGGGAACGTCACGCCGTCGAGCTCAAAGTCACCGGTCTCCTGCACCTCCCCGTTGCTAATTGGCACCCGTGACACAATGGTTTTCTGGATATTGACCTGCCAGATGCGCACCTCGACCACACCGTTTTCCGGGATGCGCCCAGGATCAACGAGGCCGTTGGTAATCGCAAAGGGACCCACCGCCGCGGAAAGATTGCCGCAGTTGCCGCTCCAATCCACAAAGGGCTTATCGATGGAGACCTGGCCAAATAAATAATCAACGTCGTGTTCCGACGATTCACTTTTCGACAGAATCACCGTTTTACTGGTGCTGGACGTTGCCGCGCCCATGCCGTCGATTTGCTTTTCGTAAGGGTCGGGGCTGCCAATCACCCGCAGCAGCAGCTGATCTCGCGCTTTGCCGGGCCGCTGGGCGGCATCGGGCAAATCACTGAGTTTAAAAAACACACCCTTACTGGTGCCGCCACGCATATAGGTGGCGGGGATTTTGAGTTGGGGGCCATAAGGCATTTGATGTTATCTCCAGCTAGGCAGCGGTGGATTCAAGAAAGTCCTGGGCGAACCGCTGCAACACACCGCCGGCGGTGTAAATCGACACCTCCTCGGCGGTATCCAGACGACAAATCACCGGCACACGCTCGGCACTACCACTTTGGCGATGGATTACCAGCGTGAGCTTGGCCCCCGGCTGCGGCGCCCCCTCTACATCGTAAATTTCGGTGCCGTCCAACGCCAATGTGTGCCGCGTTGTACCCTCTTCGAACTGCAGCGGCATCACGCCCATGCCGATCAAATTGGTGCGGTGAATACGCTCGAAGCCTTCGGCCACAATGGTTTCGACCCCGGCCAGCGCAACGCCTTTGGCCGCCCAGTCACGAGAGGACCCTTGACCGTAGTCGGCACCGGCGATAATGATCAACGGCTGCTTGCGGGCCATGTAGGTTTCGATTGCCTCCCACATCCGCGTGACCTTACCCTCGGGCTCAACGCGGGCCAGCGACCCTTGCACCACCTTGCCCTGCTCGTCGTGGACCATTTCGTTAAACAACTTAGGATTGGCCAACGTAGCGCGCTGGGCGGTTAAATGGTCGCCCCGGTGGGTGGCGTAGGAGTTAAAGTCCTCCTCGGGCAGGCCCATCTTGTCCAGATATTCTCCCGCCGCGCTATTCAACTGAATCGCGTTAGAAGGCGAAAGGTGATCAGTGGTGATGTTGTCCGGCAGAATCGCCAGCGGGCGCATACCCTTCAAACCGCGCTCTTTAGCCATATTGCCTTCCCAGTAGGGCGGGCGACGAATATAGGTGCTCTGGGGGCGCCACTCATACAGTGGGCTAACCAGGGTTCGCGCCGCCTTCTGCAGGTCGAACATCGGGATATAGGTATCGCGAAACTGCTCGGGTTTTACCGACGATTTCACAATCGCGTCGATCTCGCTGTCGTCAGGCCATATATCTTTCAAAGTGACCGGGTTGCCCTGGGCATCGTGCCCTAAAATATCCTTTTCGATATCAAAGCGGATCGTACCGGCAATGGCGTAAGCCACCACCAGCGGTGGCGAGGCCAGAAACGCCTGCTTGGCGTGGGGGTGAATACGCCCGTCGAAGTTGCGGTTACCCGACAACACCGCCGTAGCGTATAAATCGCGCTCGATTATCTCTTCCTGAATCTTCGGCTCCAGCGCACCGGACATGCCATTGCAGGTGGTGCACGCGTAGGCCACCACGCCAAAGCCCAGGTCTTCCAGCTCGCCCATCAAGCCAGCTTCTTCCAGATACATCTTGACGGTTTTTGAGCCAGGCGCCAGCGAGGACTTGACCCAAGGTTTGCGGGTTAAACCCAGCCTGTTGGCGTTACGGGCAATCAACCCCGCCGCCACCATATTGCGCGGGTTGGAGGTATTGGTGCAGCTGGTGATGGCGGCGATAATCACCGCGCCGTCGGGCATCCGGCCAGCTTTCTCTTCTGCTCGGGCTTTATCCATATCCCCCGCGATACCGTTTTTGGCAAGCTCTGAAGTGGGTAAGTGGGCGTGGGGGTTGGATGGCCCGGCCAGGGTGCGCGTTACGCTTGACAGATCAAACGTCAGCACCCGCTCGTACTCGGCCGTGGTCAGGCTATCGGCCCACAAGCCAGTATGCTTGGCATAGGCTTCAACCAACGCCACCTGCTCGTCTTCGCGACCGGTGAGCTTGAGATAGTCGATGGTTTGGCTATCGATATAAAACATCGCTGCCGTGGCGCCGTACTCTGGCGTCATGTTGGAGATCGTTGCGCGGTCGCCCACGGTTAGCGCATCGGCACCTTCACCGTAAAACTCCAGGTAGGCGCCGACCACACGCTCCTTGCGTAAAAACTCGGTAATCGCCAGCACCATATCGGTACCGGTAATGCCCGGCTGTAGTTTGCCGGTAAGTTCCACGCCGACGATATCCGGCAGGCGCATCATCGAAGCTCGACCCAGCATCACGCTCTCCGCCTCTAGGCCGCCCACGCCCACCGAAATTACCCCCAGGGCATCGGTCATCGGCGTGTGACTGTCGGTGCCTACACAGGTATCGGGAAACGCCACGCCCTGCTGGACTTGTACCACGGGGGACATCTTTTCCAGATTGATCTGGTGCATGATGCCGTTGCCCGGCGGGATTACATCGACGTTCTCGAAGGCCACTTTCGTCCAGTTGATGAAGTGAAAGCGATCATCATTACGACGATCTTCAATGACGCGGTTTTTCTCAAAGGCGCCCTCTTCTGACCCTGCGTGCTCGACCGCCAAAGAGTGATCGACAATCAGTTGGGTGGGCACCACCGGGTTGACCTTCGCCGGGTCGCCGCCTTTATCGGCAATCGCATCGCGCAGGCCCGCTAAGTCAACCAGCGCGGTTTGGCCCAGAATATCGTGGCAGACCACCCGCGCCGGATACCAAGGAAAGTCCAGGTCGCGCTTGCGCTCAATCAGTTGCTTGAGCGCGTCGGTCAGTTGCGCCGGGGCGCAGCGGCGCACCAGTTGCTCCGCCAATACCCGCGACGTAAAGGGCAGCGTAGCGTGAGCGCCGGGCTGGATATCCTCGACAGCCTGGTAGGTATCAAAATAATCGATGGCGCCACCATCGACCGTCACACCCGGTAGCGGCTTGCGATAATCAGTATTCATGGTCACTCTCACTCAGTCGCGCGCTTCAATGGGCACCCATTCGCTCTTTTCAGGGCCGGTGTAATCGGCACTGGGACGAATAATGCGGTTATTGGCACGCTGCTCAAACACGTGCGCGGCCCAGCCCGTCAAACGCGACATCACGAAAATCGGCGTAAACAGCTTGGTGGGGATATCCATGAAGTGGTAGGCGCTGGCATGGAAGAAGTCAGCGTTGCAGAACAGCTTCTTCTCGCGCCACATGACCTCTTCACAGCGCTCCGATACGGGATACAACACCGTATCGCCTACATCGTCGGCGAGTTTTTTCGACCAATGCTTGATGATCGCGTTACGCGGGTCAGACTCACGATAGATAGCGTGACCGAAGCCCATGATTTTCTCTTTGCGCTCGAGCATGCCGAGCATTTCACGCTCGGCTTCTTCCGGTGACGACCAGTTTTCAATCATCGCCATCGCCGCTTCATTGGCGCCGCCGTGCAGCGGTCCACGCAGCGTGCCAATCGCTCCGGTCACGCAGGAATGCATGTCGGAAAGGGTCGAGGCACAGACACGGGCGGTAAACGTAGAAGCGTTAAACTCGTGCTCAGCGTAAAGAATCAGCGATACGTTCATCACCCGGGCATGCAATTCAGACGCTGGTTTATCGCGCAGCATATGCAGAAAATGACCGCCCACCGAGGCATCGTCAGTCTCGGTCTTGATACGCACGCCATCGTGGGTGAAACGGTACCAGTAGCAGATAATCGACGGCAGTACGGCGAGTAGTCGATCGGCAACGTCATCCTGCTCACCAAAGCTTTCCTCGGTTTCCAGATTGCCCAGCATCGAGGTGCCGGTCCGCATCACATCCATGGGATGGGCGTCTTTGGGAATCTCTTCCAGCACGGTTTTCAAGGCGCTGGGCAAACCGCGCAGGCTTTTCAGCTTGGCGATGTAGTCATCCAGCTCGGCTTGGTTGGGCAGTTTGCCCTTCAACAGCAGGTAGGCCACTTCTTCAAACTTGGCTTTCTCGGCCAGCTCTTTGATATCAAAGCCACGGTAGGTTAGCCCTGAGCCGGTTTTTCCTACGGTACACAGCGCAGTGGAACCCGCGCTCTGGCCACGGAGTCCTGCACTATTTTGCGGTTTATCAGCCATATTGTGTCTCCTGCTAGCGTGTCTTTTATAGGTTGTAAATTATTAAGTGTCTTTCTGCTCGGCAAATAGCGCATCGAGCTTTTGTTCGAAGTCGTGGTAATTCAAAAAGTCGTAAAGCTCATCACGGGTCTGCATAGTGCCCACAACGTCTTTCTGGTGGCCGTTATCCATAATGCTTTGATAGACGTGAAGCGCGGCAGCGTTCATGGCCCGGAAGGCGGATAGCGGATATAGCACCATCCGGCAGCCCACCTCACCCAGTTCCTGCTGGGTGAACAGCGGCGTGGCGCCAAACTCGGTAATATTGGCAAGAATCGGTGCATTGACACGCTCGCAAAACGCCCGGTAGTCATCCAGCGTATGCACCGCTTCGGCGAAGATGGCATCGGCACCCGCGTCCACGCAGGCATTGGCACGTTCAATCGCGGCGTCCAGCCCCTCTTTCTGGAAAGCATCGGTACGCGCAATCAGATAAAAATCCGGGTCGAGCTTGGCATCGGCGGCGGCTTTGATGCGATCGACCATTTCCTGCTGGGAGACAATGGCCTTATTGGGGCGATGTCCGCAGCGCTTCTGGGCGATCTGATCTTCCAGATGCACCGCCGCCACGCCTGCACGCTGCATTTCCTTGACGGTGCGAGCGATGTTAAAGGCGCCGCCCCAGCCGGTGTCGATATCTACCAGCAGTGGCACATCGGTAGAGCCGCAAATACGATGGGCGTCTTCCACCACGTCGTTCATGGTAGTCATGCCAAGGTCCGGCAGCCCAAAAGAGGCGTTAGCCACACCGCCACCAGACAAGTAAATTGCCTGGTGGCCTACCCGCTCGGCCATCATCGCGGTATAGGCATTAATAGTGCCAAGGATTGGCAACGGCCGATTCGCCTCCAGCGCCGCCCGAAAGCGTGCACCGGGTGTTAAACCTGACAAGGTTGCATGAGACATGGGCGTAGACTCCTGTTTAATCCGACACGGGCAAGCGGCGTTTTAATCCGCGGGTGTCGATGATTGTTGTTCAAGAATGGCGGCATAACGGTCAGCGACATTGGCGCGGGAAGCGCTCACATGGCGGCGCATTAACAATTCGGCAAGCTCAGCGTCGCCGGCTTCAATGGCATCGACAATGCGGTGATGTTCCACAAAGGCCCGCTGGGGGCGCGTGCCACTGGCGCTAAACTGGGTGCGATAAAGACGCACGAGGTAGTAAAGATCGTCGCACAGCAGGTTCATCAGCATCTTGTTATGGCTGCCCTGCACGATACAGTAGTGAAAGTCGAGATCGCCTTCGCGCTGATAATAGGCTTCGCCACGCTTTAAATCCGCCTGACCTTCATGCAGCGCCAGTACATCCCGCAAGCCTTGCACCTCTTCCGGCGACATATGCTCGGCAGCAAGACGGGCCGCCATACTTTCCAGCGCCTCACGCACGTCAAACAGCTCAATCAGCTCTTTCATTGAGAGTTTGACAACCCGCGCCCCGACATGGGGGACCCGCTCGATTAAGCGGTGGGCTTCCAAGCGGCGCATCGCTTCACGCAACGGCCCGCGTGAAATACCGTAAGTTTTTGATAAACCTGGCTCGGTAATTTTGCTGCCTGGGGCGAGCTCACCGCGAACAATGGCATCCTGGAGTTGCTGGAAAACCCGCTCCGCAAGCGTGCGCACTTCCGAAGAAGTCACCTCATGACCAGATGAATCTTTGTTTGTAGTCACAGCTGATAACGTCATGGCAAATTGTCGACAATTAAATGGTAGGCCAACTTTAGCCCTCCACAAAACCACCGTCAACCTTGCTTATCGTTCGAGCAAGTAAGTCTTTTGTCGTACGACTTAGGCCAATAACGCCTTTCAATGTCAACAATCTATCGAAAAGCGCAAAACCACCAATGGCATTTTTTTAAATCATGCTAATAACGTGAAAAAGCCGTCTAGAAGATAAACTGGTGTCCTTGTTTAACGCCCTCTAAAATACCTTGCCCCACTTGGCTAGGCGTTTGCTTCATGACATCGGCGATAACACTGACGGCACTGCCCTATCTACCCGATCCATTGACGACGTTCGCAGCACTACGCCAACGCCCTGGGGCGGTGTTGCTTGATAGCGGGCGTCCGGTGGCCAACGGCCGGTTCGATATCATGAGCAGTGACCCACTGGCGATGCTTGAGATTGATGTCAACGGTCACTCACGGGTCACGTCTGATCAATTCGATGTACCCAGCGACTGGCCAGATGCATTTGCTCCCCAGCAGTGGCTTCTTGAACAACTTCCTATTCCTTCACAGGAAATGGGAGAGCTTCCCTTTGCAGGCGGGTTGATCGGTTACTGGAGTTACGACCTGGGCCGTGAACAGCAATCCATTGCCAGCCAACAACCTTGCGTCACTACCCTGCCACAAGCCCGAATTGGCCTGTACGACTGGTGCATTACCTTCGATCATCACACCCAACAGGCGTGGCTGGTCGCAAGCGATGAGCGCCGTGCTCAGGTCATGCGTTGGCTTGGCCACTCGGTGCCAGTCGCTACGCCCTTTTGCCTGACTGCCTCTTTTCAGGCGGAACTCAGTCGCGCTGATTACCACCGACGTTTTCATGCCGTGCAAGACTATATCCGCGCGGGCGACTGTTACCAGATCAACCTGGCCCAACGCTTCTCGGCACCGTATCAAGGAGATGAGTGGCAAGCCTACCTGCGTTTGCGCCATGCAACGCCAACGCCCTTTTCAGGGTTTATGGCGTGGCATGACAAAGCCGTGCTATCACTCTCGCCCGAACGCTTTATCCGCTGCCATGAAGGGCAAGTAGAAACCCGACCTATTAAAGGAACCCGCCCCCGCGGGAAAACTCCCGAGGCGGACCGCGCGCTCGCCGAAGAGTTGCTTAACAGTCGCAAAGACCGCGCTGAAAACGTCATGATTGTGGATCTGTTACGCAATGACCTCGGCCGTATCTGTCTGCCCGGCACCATACAGGTCCCTCAGCTATGTCATTTAGAAAGCTACCCTAATGTTCACCACTTGGTGAGCGTCATCCAGGGCAAGCTTCCCGACCCACGTGCAGCACTCGCGCTGCTGGCTGCTGCGTTTCCTGGCGGTTCGATTACCGGCGCACCCAAAATTCGCGCCATGCAGATCATCGATGAGTTAGAACCCTGCCAGCGCAGTGTTTACTGCGGCAGCCTTGGCTATGTCGACGTGCGGGGAAGCATGGACACCTCTATCGCTATCCGCACCATGGTAGCGGATGCGGGCAAGCTTCACGTGTGGGGAGGAGGAGGCCTTGTAGCCGACTCCCAAGTCGACGAGGAATACACCGAAACACAGGATAAAATCCGCCATCTGATAGGCGCATTGGAATAAGAAAGGGCAATATTTAAATCAAAAAGGAATATAAAACCCAAACCAAACGGTATTGGGGCTAACCGCCTGCCTTTTGATAGCCTAGTCAAAACATTTCTTTAATGATTAAGGAGGCAGCATGTCCTCAGCGCTAGATACCATCAACCGCGACTTCGCTAACGATCCCCAAGGATTAATCGAGTGGGCGCTACGTCAGGGCGAACGGCCGATTTGCACCACCAACTTCCGCCCGTTTGAAGCGGTGATTCTACATATGGTGACCCAGGTACGCCCCGACATCCCCATTGTATGGATGGACAGCGGCTACAACACCGAGGCCACTTACCAGTTTGCCGATGAGGTCATCAAGCGACTTAATCTCAACATCGTAAGCTTCTTGCCCAAACGAACGCGCGCTCATCGCGAAGCGCTGGAAGGCCCTATGCCGGGGATTGATGATCCGCGCCACGATGCCTTTACCCAGGAGGTAAAAATCGAACCCTTCGAGCGCGCCCTGCGGGAAATGCAGCCGGACGTGTGGTTCACTGCTCTACGCGCAGAAGACACCCCAGAACGCGCTAGGATGCAGCCGGTAAGCCGTAACAGTGACGGGCTACTGAAAGTCGCCCCGCTGCTGCAGTGGAGCGCCAAGGACATGTATCAATATCTTCAAGCCCACGACCTGCCCAACAACTTCGACTACTTTGACCCCACCAAGGTCGAGGAAAAACGCGAGTGCGGGCTGCATTTACAGCACTAGACCCGCTTTTTAGCGCTTAGTAGTCCGGTAGGTCCACTTCATCAAATAGCATTTGTTCATGGCGCGGGCCTGCGGTTAGCGCCTCTTCCACCCGTTCCCGGGTGAGATGGGGCGCAAAGCGGGTTAGAAAATCGTACATATAGCCGCGCATGAAGGTACCTCGGCGTATGCCGATTTTGGTCGTTGAGCTTGCGAACAAATGCCGGGCATCCAGAGCGACCAGATCATCATCCAAGGTAGGGTCGACGGCCATATGCGCCACAATGCCCACGCCCATACCCAGCCGCACATAGGTTTTGATCACATCGGCGTCTGCCGCGGTTAACACCACATTGGGTGTTAGCCCTTTTGCTTTGAAGGCATCGTCCAACTGAGAGCGTCCGGTAAAACCAAATACGTAAGTGACTATCGGATGCTCCGCCAGCGCCTCCAGGGTTAAGGGGGCGTCAAGCTTGGCCAGCGGGTGGTCTTTGGGCACCAATACACAGCGGTTCCAGCGATAGCAAGGCAGCAAAATCAGGTCGGTAAACAGCTCAAGCGATTCAGTGGCAATGGCAAAATCTGCCTGTCCTTCGCTGACCATTTGGGCGATTTGCTTGGGCGTGCCCTGCTGCATGTGCAACGCCACATCGGGATACTTCTGAGTAAAAGCGCTGATAATCGGCGGTAGCGCGTAGCGCGCCTGGGTGTGAGTGGTCGCAATCGCCAGACTCCCCCGCCGCTCGTCGCTATGCTCTTGAGCAACGTGCTTGATGTTCTCGGTTAACCGCAACACTTGGCCGGCCAGATCAATAATCGATTGGCCTGCAGGCGTCACTCGAGTGAGATGCTTACCACTACGGGCAAAAATTTCGACGCCCAGCTCATCTTCCAATAAGCGGATTTGTTTGGAGATACCAGGTTGCGAAGTAAACAGGCTTTGCGCGGTGGCCGAAACGTTCAAGTTGTGCCGATTAACTTCCCAAATGTAGCGAAGCTGCTGCAGTTTCATAATGTCACCTAACCGGTCAATGCGCGGATGATTGCGTGGGAACGCCACTGCGCTGGCTTTGGCACCTAGCTCACACAGCCGCACGGCATTATTAGAATAAAAAAAAGTGCTATAATGCCTTTATAGTATAAAAAAACAGCTTTATCAGCACCTATTACTTTTTACTATTTTATCGATTTGGTGAAGATCGTATTTGCCACGCCCCGCTTCGCCCGCTAACATTTGCCGACTTGACGCGGTGAAATGCGCTACGCAATCGCGTAATGACCGTTGCTCCATTTGAGGCAACGAAACAGCAAGAGCAACGCAAACGGGAGAAACAAATGGCTACTAATGTTGATGTCACTAACGCCAATTTTGAGCAGGAAGTCCTCAACGCCGAACAGCCAGTCCTGCTGAAATTCTGGGCCCCCTGGTGTGGCCCCTGCAAAGTCATGGCCCCGGTGGTCGATGAAGTCGCTGCCGATCGCGGTGACAATCTTAAAGTGGTCAGTGTAAACGTTGACGACGCGCCTGAAATTGCGGCGGAGCAAGGCGTCCGCGGCGTGCCTACCGTCATGCTGTTTAAAGCGGGCACTAAGGTAGCTTCGCTAGTGGGTGCACAGTCCAAATCGCAGCTAACCCAGTTTATTGACCAGAACGCGTAAAGCAGCAAAAACCGCCGACATCAGTCGGCGGTTATTACGTTTCAATTCAGTGACGTCTTAGCCACGGTGGACGTCGTGCATCCCTGCCCTCCGTAACTCCCCCACGCCGCCGCCCAGGGCCTAGCAAATGAGCAATCCAGCGAGTTTGCGGATGGCTATCCAGAGCAATCTTAAGCGTCATGGTCAGCACAACCGAAAGCAGCATTCCCGCCGCACCGAAAATCCACCCCCATACTATCAGCGATAAAAACGCCACAAAGGTGGAAAGCCCCAGTGCCTGCCCCATCACACGCGGCTCGATCAGATTCCCAAGCACAAAGTTAATGACCAGGTAAGCCGTTGCCAGCAGTAACGCCTGCCAGGCACCGCCATCCTGGGCGACCAGCAGCAATAACACCGGCGGAACCGCGGCAATAGCGGAACCAATATTGGGAATAAAGTTGAGCGCGAAAGCCAACACCCCCCAAAGCAAGGGGAACTCAACACCCACAATCAAGCATGAAAGCCAAACCAAAATACCGGTGGCTAAGCTAATCACCGTCTTAACAGCGAGATAGCGCTTCAACGTCAGGCTAAACTCACTAAAACGCATCAAGCTCGGCGCGGGATTTTCCAACGCAAGCGATACTTTATCGCGAAAATTGAGCGTTTCGAACAACAAAAAGATGACTAGCAACGCCACAATTGCGCTCTGCATAAATAAGTTACCAAGCTCACCCAACAACGGAGGTACCCAAGAGCCCTCTTCATCCATGTCCAGCATTGAGCTCAGTCGGTCGGGGTCAATCGCCAGGCCGCGCGAGGCAAGTGCGTTCAATACGTCCCAATAATGCTCGTAGAGGCGCGTTTCAATATCGGGGAGGGCCTGGATAAAGGTACTGAAGCTGTTCACTACCAGCAGGCCAATAAGCGACAAAAACACCAACATGAAAATCAAGGTGAGAAATACCGACATCCGTAAGCTCAGCCCGCAACGGTGTAGCCAGTGCACCGGCGACGTACACACCACAGCGATGAAGATGGCAAGCAGAAGCGGCACCAACAGATCAGCCCCCAGTTTCATGCCCGCCATAATAACCACCAGGGCGGCCAGCGCCAGAGTGGCATGCAATGGAATGCTACGATAATCCTCTTCCGATAACTTCGACATACCCCTCCATCCCTAAGCGATGTTATCGCCTCATTTAAGCGACAACGGTGATGTAGCACCAAGCGTGCAAACATTTAGCAATTGTTGCGTACCACAATGATACGGCTGAACTTTGTTAAGCAGGCTACATTCCAAGCAGAGTCTAGCCTTACTAGACCTACTCCGCCATGTGCCTTAGCACGAGGCTATAAAGGGATGTTTACCAATGAAACCACACTTTCTTTCTAAAGCACGACTACGCCATAGCCTCGCCGCCGGCGCTCTATTCACCCTGATTAGCATTCCGCTGGCTCAAGCCGCACCTTCCCCACCGAGCCTGCATGTACAAGCCCAATCATCGGTTGAGGTGGCACCCGACAAAGCGACTCTCAGTGCCCGCCTATGGGAAAAGACACCTGCACTGTCCAACCTCGAAGACACCGATAGTGACGAATTAACCGCTGCAAGGGAGCGTCTAGAACGCCGGGCCAGCGAGCTGATTAACAGCATGGAAGACAGCGGCCTTGAGCGTGATGCGATTAGTGCCGGTTCCTTGAACATTTACCCAGAGCAAGTACAAGCCCCCCGCTCCGACAACGGCGACGGTGAAACGCTGCAACGCACGCGACTGGAGCGCCCTGTCACTGTTGAATTGACGGACCTGGACCAGCTTGGTGACGTACTAGACGCATTGATGGGCGCAGGCGTGAACGCCCTTGACGGCGTGCAGTTCGACCTGCAAGACCGTGACGCCGCCACCGACGAAGCAATGGTCAAAGCGCTTGAAAAAGCCCGGCATAAAGCCGAGTTAATGGCTGACACGCTGGATGCCGACCTGGGCCATGTCCAGCGCATCGAAGAAACCCAGTCGCCCATCTTCCAGCCCCGCATGATGTCGATGCGTGCGGAAAGCAGCGACAGCGCCGATGCCAAAGGCCCCAGCAGCGAATACCGCCCTGGGACCATCCGCATTGAAGCGGGCGTTAACGTAGAGTGGACGCTTAAAGGGCCAACTGAGTCAGACCACCAAGATACGGACGCAGCGGCTCAGGAATAACCACCGAGCCATCCGCCTGCTGGTGATTTTCCAGCACCGCCAGCAGGCAGCGACCTACCGCCAGCCCCGAGCCGTTCAAGGTATGCAACAGCTGGGGCTTTTTTGCGTCAGGATGGCGGTAGCGCGCCTGCATACGCCGCGCTTGAAAGTCCTCGCAGTTGGAGATCGATGAAATCTCGCGGTAGGTTTCCTGACTAGGCAGCCAGACTTCCAAATCATAGGTTTTGGCCGCGCCAAAGCCCATGTCACCAGTGCATAGCGTTACTGCCCGATACGGCAGCTCAAGCGCCTGCAGGATCGCCTCGGCATGGCCGCGCATGTCCTCCAGCGCCTGGTAGCTGTGTTCTGGCTCGACGATCTGCACCATCTCAACCTTGTCGAACTGGTGCTGGCGAATCATGCCGCGGGTATCGCGCCCGTGGGAGCCTGCCTCGGAGCGGAAACACGGCGTATGGGCAGTAAGCTTCATTGGCAGCGCCGCCTGCTCGACAATCTCATCGCGCACAAAATTAGTCAGCGGCACTTCCGAGGTGGGAATCAGGTGGTACTCACGTTCATCATCCAGCTTGAACAAGTCTTCGCCAAACTTGGGTAGCTGGCCGGTGCCCATTAGCGAATCGCGGTTGACCATGTACGGCACGTAGCACTCTTCATAGCCGTGCTGCTGGGTTTGGGTATCCAGCATGAACTGCGCCAGTGCCCGGTGCAGCCGAGCAATCGGCCCGCGCATCACCGCAAAACGAGCGCCGGTCAGCTTCGAGGCCAGGTCAAAATCGAGATAGCCCGACTTCTTGCCCAGATCGACGTGATCCAGCACCTCGAAATCAAACGCGCGAGGCGTGCCCCAGCGATGTAGCTCAACGTTATCGTCTTCACTTTTACCTTCTGGCACGCTCTTATGGGGAACGTTGGGAATCCCGCTCACCGTATCATCCCAATCCTCCTGCACCTCGGCCAGCTGCTGCTTCGCGGCATCCAGCCGCTCGCCCAAATCACTGACCTCATCCAGCAGCGGCTGGATATCCTCACCGTTGGCTTTTGCCTTACCAATCGCCTTGGAGCGAGTATTACGCTCGCTCTGTAGCTGTTCGGTTTGGGTTTGCAGTTCGCGGCGGCGCGACTCTAGCGCCTGCAGCCCTTGTTTATCCAACACAAAGCCTCGGCGGGCCAGTTGTTGCGCCAGTGCATCAAGATCACCGCGCAGCAGTTTCGGATCGAGCATGAGGTATCCCTTGGCCTGAATTCAGTAAAAACATGGCGTACAACGCCGATGACAAAGGCGTCTATTGTAGGCAAAAGCGCGGTGAGGGGCTATGGGTGCCTACGAGGGGAACTTGGAAAGGGAATAGCCCGCGTCATGTCAGTTGTTTTGTGCTAACATTTGTACGCACGCAAATTAGTATAGGGATTAACCATGGATACTAGAATACAGTTTCGTATTGATGAAGAGACAAAACGCTTGAGCCAGCAAATGGCTGAGAGCCAAGGCCGTACGCTAAGTGATGCCTGCCGCGAATTCACCGAACAATTAGCTGAGCAACAACGCAAGGTGCTATCTCATGATGCATGGCTAACCAATCAAATTAATCAAGCCTTTGAGAAGCTTGATGATGGAAAGGCTTCTTTCATCAACCACGAAAACGCAAAATCACAAATGGCTGAACGCAAAGCCAAAATTCGAGGCCGAGCTAATCAATGATTTTATGGGAAGAAGAGGCTCTGAATGACCGCGAAAAAATCTTCGAGTTTCTTTACGAGGTCAATCCTGCCGCCGCTGAGAAAACCGACGAAATCATTGAGGCGAAAGCTGAAAGCCTACTTGATCAGCCATTGATGGGTGTGCAGCGGGATGCCATTCCAGGCAGATTGCTTATCATCCCGGAGATTTCGATGATTATTGCCTACTGGGTCGATCATTCCTCAATTCATATCATGCGAGTACTTCACCAAAAGCAGAAATTTCCAAGCGACTGATTTTTAACAATCCTTAGTCTGCTCTAGCCACGTTCCCCATAATCTCCCTACCTACAGAAGTTGTGATTCTCAGTGTTTCTCGGCAACCTAGGACCATATCAGTTTAACCACCCTCTTTAGCCGAGCACCTCAGCCATGACCTCCGCTTTTGAACAAACCCTAGACGCCATTGACGCGCTGCACGCACAAGACCCGCGTTCCACCTCGCTTGACGATGGCACCGCCATTCCTCAGGAGCTGGCCTACGCCCAGCGCATGAGCAAGTGGCTGGCGCACGTTTACGACTCCCCCGGCGAGCTGTTGCAACTGGCGGTGCGTGCCCAGCATTTACAGCGCTGGCAGGTGCCCCGCGAGGAATACGATAAAGGCCGGGTGGGCTATTTAACCTGGCGGCGCGACCAGGGCAAGCGTGCGGGCGAGACCACCGCCCAGTTGATGCAGGAAGCAGGCTACAGCATTGAGGAGGCCAAGCGCGTCGCGGCGGTGATCGGCAAGAAAGGCCTGGGGCGCGACCCCGAAGTACAGGCGTTGGAAGACTGCGCCTGCCTGGTGTTTTTAGAAAACTACTTCGCCGATTTTTCGCGCAAGGTCGAACACGACCATATGGTGCGCATTGTGCAAATGACCTGGCGTAAAATGTCTCCGCGTGCCCACGAACTGGCGTTAACGCTGCCCATGTCGGCATCATCTGCCGCGCTGGTGAAGGAAGCGCTGGGCGAGGCATAACGCCGCCATCCAGGTGCAGGTCGTCAGTCACTGCGGTAAAGTAGCTGTCTTATTTTCTTCCGCTTTCGGCAGTGACGGCTTGCTCAATTATGATTGCATCTCTGGATTCGCGTACCGCGCCATTTGAACGTCTGGGCTTCCATTACGTGCGCTTTCTTGAGGCGCTGAAAACGCGCGGCTTCGAAGGCGAGATTGCCCCTGACTACGCCAACCGCACGGTGCTGGCCACGGATAACTCGATTTACCAGCGCCTACCCCAGGCCGCGGTCTTTCCCCGGCACGCCGAGGACCTGGAGCGGCTGGCCAAACTGGCCGGTGAAGTCCCCCATCGCGATATCGTGCTCACCCCGCGGGGCGGCGGCACCGGCACCAACGGCCAGTCGCTGACCGACGGCATTGTGGTGGATGTCTCACGCCACATGAACCGGATTATCGAGATCGACGTCGAGCATCGCCGGGTGCGCGTTCAGGCGGGCGTGGTCAAAGACCAGCTCAACGCGGCGCTCAAACCCCACGGCCTGTTTTTTGCCCCGGAGCTTTCCACCTCCAACCGCGCCACCATTGGCGGCATGATTGCCACCGACGCCAGCGGTCAGGGCAGCTGCGAGTATGGCAAAACCCGTGACCACGTGCTGGAACTGGATACGATTTTGCTGGGCGGCAAGCACTTACACAGCCGCTCGCTGTCCTCGGAAGAAGAAACCGCTGAATGCGCGAAAGACGGCATCCTTGGCCGCGTGCACACCACCGCTGCTGAAATTATCGACCAGCAGCGCGAACTGATTGAGGCGACGTTTCCACCGCTCAACCGCTGCCTGACCGGCTTTGACCTGGCCCACCTGCGCGAACAGGACGGCCAGCTCAATCTGAACAGTTTGCTATGCGGCTCGGAAGGCTCGCTTGGATTCCTTAATGAAGCGGTACTCAACGTCCTGCCGATCCCTAAGCACTCAACCTTGGTGAACGTTCGCTACCCCGGCTTCATGGAGGCCCTGCGCGATGCCAAAGCGCTAATGGCCTCCAGTGCGCGCCCCACGTCCATCGAGACCATCGACGACACCGTGCTGCAGCTGGCGATGGATGACTTCGTTTGGGACAGCGTGGCGGAGTTTTTCCCGGCCGGCGATACGCCGATCAGCGGCATCAACCTGGTTGAGTTTAACGACGACGACCCGAACGCCCTCGCCGAGCGCGTTCGGGTGTTTACCGAGCATCTAGGCCATGACGCCACGGTCGAGCGGCTTGGCTATACCCTGGCGGAAGGCCGCCCGCAGATTCAGAAAGTCTACGGCATGCGTAAGCGCTCGGTGGGGTTGCTCGGCAACGTGCAGGGCGAAAAGCGCCCGCTGCCGTTTGTCGAAGATACCGCCGTGCCTCCCGAGCACCTGGCCGATTATATTGCCGAGTTTCGCGCCGCGCTGGATACTCGCGGGCTCTCCTACGGTATGTTCGGCCACGTGGACGCAGGGGTACTCCACGTGCGCCCGGCGCTGGATATGAAAGACCCCGCCCAGGAAGCGCTGATTCGGGAGATTTCCGACGAGGTAGTCGCCCTCACCCAGAAATACGGGGGGCTGCTGTGGGGCGAGCACGGCAAGGGGGTTCGCTCCGAGTATGGCCCCAAATTTTTCGGCAAGCTCTACCCAAGTCTGCAACGGGTAAAAGCCGCCTTTGACCCCTATAATCAGCTCAACCCCGGCAAGATAGCCTCGCCATCAGACAAGGGCGAGCTGATTGCCCGGGAGCACGACCCGGAGCTGCTGGCTATCGACGAAGTGCCGATGCGCGGCCAGCTTGACCGCACCATCGACGAACGGGCCTGGCAGGCCTACGACGCGGCGGTGTACTGCAACGGTAATGGCGCCTGCTATAACTACGATGTGGACGACCCCATGTGTCCATCATGGAAGGCCACCCGCGATCGCCGCCACTCCCCCAAAGGCCGCGCCAGCCTGATCCGCGAGTGGCTGCGCCTGCAGTCCCAAGCGGGGATCGACGTGGTCGAGGAGTCACGCAAGAAAAAAGCCGAGGGCGGCTGGGGCTTTATCAAAAGCTTGCCGCTGCGGGTGGCGAATTCGCTGAGTCGCAAGCAGCACCACGACTACTCCCACGAGGTTTACGATGCCATGGCGGGCTGTCTGGCGTGCAAGTCCTGCGCGGGGCAGTGCCCGGTTAAGGTCAACGTGCCGCAGTTCCGCTCGCAGTTTCTGGAGCTCTACCACGGCCGCTACCTGCGCCCGCTGCGTGATTACCTGATCGGTGGCACCGAGTTCATGCTGCCGACCTTTGCCAGATTGGCCCCACTGTATAACGCTGTCATGGGCCAGCGCTGGGTCGAACAGCTGATGCGCAAAGGCATTGGCATTAGCGACTCGCCAGCGCTTTCCCGCGCCAACCTAAAGAAAAAGCTGCGCGCCTGGGGTGTGGCGGAGGCTACGCCGACCTCACTTGCGCTGCTTACCGAGCAGCAGCGCGCCAACAGCGTGATCATCGTCCAAGATGCGTTTACCAGCCACTTTGAAGCCAAACTGGTGATGGATATCGTCGAGCTGCTGTCGCGGCTCAACCTGCGGGTGTTCGTGATGCCTTTTTCCGCCAACGGCAAGCCACTGCACGTACAGGGCTTCCTGGGGGCGTTTGAACGCACGGCGCAGAAACAGGCCGAACGGCTGCGCACGCTGGCACACTTTGAGATCCCTCTGGTGGGTATCGACCCGGCGATGACGCTGACTTACCGCCAGGAGTACGTCAAAGCGCTGGGCAATGAGGCGGTGCCAGAGGTGCTGATGCTGCAGGAATGGCTGACGACTCGCCTTAACACCCTCGCCACCCGTCCGCTGAAGGTGAACGACCCCGGCTTCAAGCTGCTTTCCCACTGCACCGAAAGCACTAACGCGCCGGGCAGCCCCAAGGCGTGGCAACAGGTGTTCGCGGCCTTCGGGCTGGAGCTTGAGCTGGTCAGCACCGGCTGCTGCGGCATGTCCGGCACTTACGGCCATGAAACCCGTAATACCGCCACCTCCAGAACCATTTACGCTCAATCCTGGCAGCCGCAGGTGGACGCCGACGAAAACGCGGGCAAATTATTAGCCACCGGTTATTCGTGCCGCAGTCAGGTCAAGCGCTACTCCGCGCAAACCCTTGAACACCCGCTGCAAGCGCTACTAGGCGCACTCAAGCGCGGACAACGTTGATCTCACCAACGCCAATCGACCGTTCTATTATGGCATGCTGAGGCATTGCTTGAGGTGAAGGATGAGTTAACTTGCGACGTTTCCGGTCTATCGGCCGCACTTTCAGGGCGTGCACAGTGGCGCTGACCTTGCTGATGGTGACAGCGGGTACGGCCACCGCCCAGGAAACACGGGTAGAAACCCTGCTGGTTGAAGAAACCCCGCGTGTTGAGATGTTGCGCTTGAACGGCAGCGTCAGTGCACCGCGCACGTCCCAGGTCTCCAGCGCCGAGGCGGGCCAAGTCACGACGCTTGACGTCGCACTTGGCGACCGGGTAAGCCAAGGCGAACGCCTGATGGCGCTGGATAGCCGAGAAGCTGAACTGGAACGCCAGCGTGCCGAGGCCAATGTTGAACAGGCCCGTGCCGATCGCGATGACGCCCGTCAGCGGCTCAACGAAGCCAACCAGTTATCCGCACAGCAAAATATTGCCGCCAGCGAACAGCGCCAGCGGCAAAATACCCTGGCCGCCGCTGAAGCCACCCTGAATGCTCAGAAGGCGGAACAGGGTCTTTGGGAGCTGCGCGTATCACGTCACGACATCACCGCTCCCTTCAACGCTCTGATCACCCAACGGGAAAGCGACGTCGGCGAATGGGTCACACCCGGCGACACGTTAATGACGCTGGTCGATATTGACTCGTTAACGGTTGATTTCTCAGTACCCTTCTCCGCCTACTCGCAAATGGATGACGCCATCCTTGAGATACGCCAGGAAGGCGACAACCAGTGGCATAAAGCCCGTCCCCAGGCGCAGGTACCGCAAGACACCAATAGCCGCCAATTCCTGCTACGTGCCGAACCCCGCGAGTCGCTCAGTTTGCTCCCTGGCATGGCGGTTGAGGGGCGTTTGCGTATCGAGGGCGAATCAGGCCCCAGCGTTCCCCGCGATGCACTTATCCGTCGCCCGGATGGCAGCGTGAGTGTTTGGCTTGCCCGTGAGGAAGACGGCGAATGGCGGGCTTACGAGCAACGCGTCGAGATCGGCGACAGCCATGAGGGCAATGTTGCCGTCCATGATGGCATTGCGGAGGGTGATCGCGTCGTTGTGGTGGGCAACGAGCGCCTTGAGGAGGGGCAATCCTTGTCCCTAACTGACGATTAAAAGGAGCGCCCTCGCGCATGTTTGCCGCCATTATCCGTCACGGCATTTTAGTCAGCGTGGTCACTCTGATTTTAATGATTGTGGGCATTGCCGCCATCTGGCGAATTCCCGTGCAGATGATTCCCGACCTGGAAACCCGGGTGATTGGCGTCGAGACCCAGTGGGCCGGTGCTAACCCGCAGGATATTGAAAAAGATATCCTTATCGAGCAGGAAGAATATCTACGCAACGTGCCCAATCTACAGCGCATGGAGTCCACCGCCAGCAGCGGCAGCGCTGAAATCGAGCTCGAGTTTCCTTTTGGCGTCGACCTCACCGAAACGCTGATTCGGGTCAATAACGCCCTGAGCCAGGTACCCTCCTACCCTACCAATGTTGATCAGCCGCGCATTGTCGCCAACTCGTTTTCGGCCAACGCGTTCATGTATTTCAACGTCGGCCCACGCGAGGGCAACCCTCGCCAGCTCGACATGCCGGCCATGCGCGATTACCTGGAAGATAATGTGCGCCCGCGCATGGAAAGTGTCACCGGGGTGTCGGAAGTGACCGTCTCTGGCGGGGCCGAACGGCAAATGCAGTTGCTGATCAACCCCGACGCGCTGGCCGCCCGCGACCTCAGTATCAGCGACATTCAAGCTGCCCTACAGGAACGTAATCAAGACGTCTCAAGCGGTGACTTGGAAAGCGGCAAGCGGCGCTATTTGCTGCGCACCGTGGGGCGCTTTGAAGACGTAGAAAGCCTGGAAGCATTAATCCTCAGGCGCCAGGGTGACGAAGTCATTCGACTCGGTGATGTCGCTGAGGTGCAGCAGTCCTACGCCGAGCTCACCTCGCGATCGTATAACGCCGCTGGCGAGCCGGTGCTCAGCGTTCAAGTTCGCCGGGAGCCGGGGGCCAACGTGATCGACATCAAGCGTGACATGCTTGAAGAAGTTGAGGCTTTGAACGGTGGCCTGCTAGCCGAACAAGGCATGCAGATCACCCTGTCAAACGACGACGTGCGCTACGTAGAATCATCGATCGCCAACGTCTGGGTAAACCTCGGTCTGGGGGCGCTGTTCGCCACGCTGGTCATGTATGCCTTTCTACGCTCAGCTCGGGCCACCTTCGCCGGCGTTATCGGTATCCCCATTTGCACCATTGCCGCGTTTCTCGGGCTAATGCTGGCCGGGCGCACGCTAAACGTGATTTCCCTGGCAGGGGTAGCCTTTGCTATCGGCATGACCATCGACAACACCATTGTCGTGCTCGAGAGTATTGAAACCCAGCGGCGCCGCGGGCTGGCCCGCTTTCAAGCCGCGCTTGAAGGCGTCAAGCAGGTCTGGCCGGCGGTGCTCGCCTCAACGCTGACCACCGTTCTGGTGTTTGTGCCGATTTTCTTTATCGAGCAGGAAGCCGGGCAGCTCTACTCCGATATTGCCGTGGCAATCTCCACCTCGATCCTGATCTCGATGGTCGTGGCGATTACCGTCATCCCCACCCTTGGCGCACATATCGATTTTCGCGGCCGTGATAATGGCAATGCCAAGCGCCCGCGCTGGATGAGCGCGTGTTTGTGGGTAGTTAATGGCATGATTAAAAGCGCCGGACGACGCCTGGCCGCGATCGTACTCGGCATCGTCGGCGGCGTGGCAATTTTTGTTTGGCTGACACCACCCGCCGAGTACCTGCCCGAAGGCGAAGAAGCCAAAACGTTTGTCAGCATGAATGCACCCGCCAGCTACAACCTCGCCACCATGGACGAGATAGCCCAGGCGCTGCAGCGTGAACTGGGCCCCCATGTGGAAGCCGCCCCGGAGGACTTTGAGGGTGGCGACACCGATGTTCCACCGATCCGTACCATGGGCATTCAAGCAGAAGCGCAGAGCCTGCGCATCATTGCCGAAACCATCGACCCCAACCACATTGAAGCGCTGATGGACGCCCTCACCGAGCGTTTTGAGGCCTA